>Ga0116130_1000032_pt1 | contig 69646 bp, 61 predicted proteins | sample June2015DPH_17_5_FD_89733 | JGI IMG/M metagenome (GOLD analysis project Ga0116130, IMG submission 89733) | Peatland microbial communities from SPRUCE experiment site at the Marcell Experimental Forest, Minnesota, USA - June2015DPH_17_40 | ecosystem: Environmental > Terrestrial > Soil > Wetlands...
CAAGTATAAGCTTTTGCAGTCGGGCACATTCTGATTGAAGCCCGATACGCTACAATAGCGTTTTCAAGTTTCCCGTCAACATGCAGTTTATAAGCAGTATCAAAGTATTCGACTGCTAAAGAAATACTATTTTTTTTAATCATAATAAGGACTTTATTAAATAATTTACAAATGTCTTACATAGAATACTTTATTTTTGCATGCTAAATAACATTTAATACAAAAAATATCAATTTAGGTTCGATAAGAGGTATATTTTCCCATAGCAAAGTAATTTTGAATCGATGAAAAACTTTGAATCTGTGTAAATAGCTGCGTCGTTCTTAATTAAGAATAAAAAATGAACCTTAAAAGAAGATATTTTAAACTTCTGAGCTGTATATCAATTTAACGCGGTTATTTAATCAGATATTATTTTTCGTTCAATATATAATCTTCCAATTTCAGCGCCGATTATAAACACAGCACATGAGTAATATATCCAGAAAGCTACAACAACTACCAAAGCGTAAGCTCCGTAAATCCTGTTGAATGTTCCAAAATGGTGAAGATAAAATCCAAATCCCTGTTTTGCAGCTTCCCAAAGAACAGCAGCCCATAAAGCACTTACCAAAGTAGAATTTCTACCCGGCTTGCTGACCGGAACAGTAATATATAAAATAAAAAAAACAATGAAGATTAAAACAAGCGAAATTAATGAAAGCATAAAATGTTCAAATATAGAGGTCCTGAAGAAGCTCAGGCTTTCCCAACGTTGAGCAGCTTGTATCAATAAGTCAAGTACCGGCGAAGTAATCGTTGCTATAAAAAAGATTAAAATTACCATAATCACCAGGGCAAAATCTCTTAATTTACCAATTAAGAAATGAACGCTGGCTTCAATCCCGACAACTTTATTGAGTATAGTCCTCATGCTGCTGAATAGACTGCTTGCGGCAAAAAGCAAACCGAAACCACCGACAATTCCTGCAATGTTCTTGTATTCTATAACCTCATTAATTCTTGTAAAAATTATTTTTTTAACAAATTCCGAATAATTGTGATAAGGAATAATTGTGTCAACAGCAAGATTAACCTGGGATTGAATATTTTGCGATTTGAGTATGTTACCGAGAATTGAAAACATTATAAGAAAAAACGGGATAACACAAATCAACAATGAAAAAGCCAGTCCTCCGGCAAGCAGGAAAACATGGTGCTCATCCACCCGGTTTCTAAGTCCTAATATATAATGCTTAAAGAAATTTTTAGGTTTTTTATGAAATGGCTTAAACTGTATAAACGATTTAAAAGCCTTAGATAGCATTTTAACTTTTAAAAACAAAAACTTTTCTATATGTTTTATATTAAGCATTCATTATTCTAGAGATTGTGTTAAAATAAATATCCGATAAAATATTCAAATTAACTTCAATTTTATTTTTTATTGATAAAAGCTCCCCACCGGTTGTGCCAAGAAAAGTAAACGATTGCCCGGCAACATTTAATATTTTTTCAAATTCTTCTTTTTTATTCTTATCAACAGAAACTATAATTCTTGACTGGCTTTCTGAAAACAATGAAAAATCATCCCGCGTTTTAACAGGGATATCTACTGCAGCACCAACAGGGTTTTCTTCATTAATAATACAGCACTCGGCTAATGCAGAAATAATACCGCCTTCGGATATATCATGTGCCGATTTGATAAGTTTTTTGTCAATTAAAGATAGTACAGTACCTTGAAGTTTCTTTTCAATATCTAAACTTATTTTAGGTGAATCTCCTGAAACAGTATTGTGAACTGCTTTCAGATATTCGCTTCCGCCTAATTCTTCAAAATCTTCGCCTAATACATAAATAAGGTCATTATCAGTTTTAAAGTAAGAAGTTGTAATATTTTCAAGTTTCTCTATGAGTCCAACCATTCCGATTGTAGGTGTGGGATAAACAGCAGTGTTCGGGGATTCATTGTAGAAACTTACATTACCGCCGGTAACCGGAGTATCGAAAAATCTGCATGCTTCTCCCATTCCTTCTATAGCCTCCTTAAATTGCCAATACATTTCAGGTTTATAAGGATTACCAAAATTTAAGCAGTTTGTTATTGCAAGAGGTATACCGCCGGAACAAACAATATTTCTTGCAGACTCTGCAACCGCAATTTCCGTCCCTACTTTAGGGTTTAGATAAACATATCTTGAATTGCAATCTGTCTTCATTGCCAATGCTTTGTTTGTCTCTTTTATATAGACAACGGCGGCATCGCAGCCGGGACCAACAATGGTATTGGTTCTTACCATTGAATCATATTGTTCATAAACCCATCGTTTGGAAGCAATATTGGGTGATGAAAAAACTTTTATAAAAGTATCGTACATATTTTTGGGTTGGGGCAATTTGGAAGCATCATATTCCCGTAATTGTTTAATGTAAGCCGGCTGCCTTGTTTCTCTTATGTAAACAGGCGCTCCTCCCCCAAGTACTAATTCATACGCAGGAATAACAGCTTTTTTTTCACCGAGATAATCGATATCCAGTAAACCATCGTTAGTTACATATCCTACTTTTTCACAATGCAAGTCCCATTTTTCAAAAACTTTTTTTACTTTATCCTCGAAACCTTTTTTCACAACACATAACATTCTTTCCTGGCTCTCGGAAAGCATAATCTCATACGCAGTCATTCCCTTTTCTCTTAGAGGAACTTTAGTGAGGTCTATTTTCATACCCGAATTTCCCTTTGCGCTCATTTCGCTTGTAGAACATGCAATTCCTGCGGCGCCCATATCCTGGATTCCAACCAGCCAGCCGTGCTGAATAATTTCAAGGGAAGCTTCAAGCAATAGTTTCTCAGTAAATGGATCTCCAACTTGAACTGAAGGACGCTTTGCTTCGGATTTCTCCGATATTTCTTCAGAAGCAAAAGTAGCACCATGAATTCCATCGCGTCCTGTGGAAGAGCCGACAATCATAACTGTACTACCTTCTCCTTTTGCAACGGCACTTGCAAATTTATCCTTCTTAACAATGCCTACCGCCATTGCATTTACCAGCGGGTTATCACTATAAGACTCATCAAAATAAACTTCACCGGCAACAGTCGGAACACCAAAGCTGTTTCCATAATCGCCGATTCCCCTGACTACACCATCAAAAAGGAACCTGTTATGAGCATCTTCCAAAGATCCGAACCTTAATGAATTAAGAGAAGCTATAGGACGCGCTCCCATCGTGAAAATGTCTCTCATTATTCCGCCGACACCGGTTGCAGCACCCTGATATGGTTCAACGGCAGACGGGTGATTGTGGCTTTCAATTTTAAATGCAACTGCAAAGTTATCGCCTATATCTACCAGTCCGGCATTTTCTTCCCCTGCACCAACAAGAAGACGACCTCCTTCCCTGGGAAGTGTTTTAAGCAATGCAATAGAATTTTTATAACTACAATGTTCGCTCCACATAACACTAAAAATCCCAATTTCCGTATAAGTTGGAATTCTTCCTAAAATCTTTTTAATTCTGTTAAATTCTTCTTCTATTAAGCCATGCTCCAAAGCTACTTCTAAAGTTACCTCAGGTTCATTCATTAAGATTTATCCATTTTTCTTAAATTGAAATGTATTTAAATTGTAGTTGTAAATATAACACTTTTCGTTTTGGATAAGAAAAGGTAAAGAAAATTTAAAAGGAGATACATTTAATTTGCCATCGGGTACTGTTCGCCTGGCAGAAAGTGACGCATGCAAAAATCAGGCATTTATTTATAATGAAAAAGTAATCGGACTGCAATTTCACATTGAGGTTACCGGGAAGCTCGTAAACGAAATGCTTGAAAGCGGAATAAAATATGTCAACTTACCATCAATTGAATAAACCATTCCATGAAGCGGGATATCAAGACCAGTAATTTTTGCAGAAACTAAAATTTCAAGTATTCATTCCAAATTTTAAAAAGCTTATAGGTGGCTTTAATATCTCCGCCGCAATATGCGGCAATATCTTTTATCCTTCCAGCCTCGAAGAGGGTTTTCACTTCCATACCGGAAATATCTTTTGACTTTGGAGACTCTACCCCAAATGCATGGCAGTAAAAATCGAGATTAAATTTACGTGTTAATCCATAATAAGTGAACTGCTCAAGAAGGTCTATGTGGATTGATGTGTCGAAACGGTTTGTCATTAAATTTTTTGTTGGTTTAATTTTATTTAATGCGGACCGCATCATTAAAAAAGGTATATCAAAATTTCTTCCGTTGAAGGAAATGAACTGATCAGTTTTTTCTACAATTCTCCAAAAAGATTTTAGCATTTCCGCTTCGCTCAAACTTCTATAATTGACATCCTTTTCTTGGTTAGACCACTCTTCTTTTTCATCGTTCTCATAATACACAAATGCTTTTTCTTTTTGCACATCAAATAAACCGATTGCAATGACTTTTGCCGTAAACGGATAAAGAGATGTAAAACGGATTAAGTCGTCAATCTTTTTATCCTTTTCCTTTTGGTCTTCAATTTTTTGGGCATCACGCAGCAGATATTCCTGTTGGCTTTCGGAAAGCGTTTCAAACCGAAATGAAACTGTTTCAATATCAAAAACAACCTGACGCATATAAATCCCCGGTATGATTTTATTATATTGGGTTAATTACGTATTTCTTTTAAAACCTTTTGACTTTATTAACAAAATCTTCCGGCAGAGGAATAGATTTTTTTGTAAACGGGTTTACGTGTAAAAGTATTACCGAAGCATCTGCAAAAATCTTTTTATTTTCAATATTTTCTATAATATGGTCAAACAGATGGAGCCAGAGTCTCTTCAAATGCTTTAATCTTATCTTTTACATTCACGGGAATTGGCACTGACTGTTGTTTTTTATAGTCATATGAAACTAACTTGGTTAATGCAGCAGCAGCGTGAATGTTTTCCTTTTCCCGTTTTATTATTATAAGGTGTTCAACGTCGGAACTTTTATTTCCAATCTTTGATACTCTTGTCAGAACCTCAAGTTTATCACCCAGAACTATTGGCTGCAAGTAATCAATTTCAATCCTTGCAATAATTGCCCCAAAATTGAGACTATTTTTAGGCATATTAAGCACATCATTAAAGTAGGCTATACGAGCTTCTTCAAGATAGGATAAATATGCTGCATTGTTTACATGACGCATTACGTCAAGATCTGAAAATCTTACATTTATTTTAATTTTATGTTTGAAATTTTTTTCTTCCATAATATTTTAGCTAATGATAAATTTTTATGAAAATATTTCCTTAAATATCTTTTTAGTTTTTTCTATATCTTCAGAACTTACATCAAGATGAGTAATTGCTCTGATAAACCCGGGCTTACCTTCTGAAAGAAGGATACCCTCATCTTTAAACTTATCAATAACGCTTTCTACACTTAAAGATACAGATTTAAATATTACAATATTCGTCTGGACAGTATTGATATCAATTTCAAGCGAAGGAATTTCCGCAATTGCAGCAGCAAGATTTTTTGCATTCTTATGATCTTCTGCAAGACGATTAATATTATTCTTCAGCGCATATAGACCCGCTGCAGCTAATATTCCAATCTGACGCATTCCTCCCCCCCATGCTTTGCGTACCCTAAACGCTTCCTTAATAAATTCCTTTGTACCCGCAATAATTGATCCTGCCGGTGCACCCAATCCTTTTGATAAGCAGCATGAAATTGAATCAAAATATGAGGCATATTGTTTAACGGAAATACCTGTTTCGACAGATGCATTCCATATTCTGGCGCCGTCAAGGTGATAAAGTAAATTATATTTATTAACTAATTCTTTTACCCTGATAATATTTTCAATCGGGTGAATTGTACCGCCTGCCCGATTATGAGTATTTTCAAGCGCTACTACTTTGGTCCGGGGCATGTAATAAGCACTTACAGGCCTGATGCAAGGTTCAATCTGTTCAGGCATTATTACACCCATTTCACCGGGAATAGGCATAATCTGTAAACCGCTAAGTACTGCGGGTGATCCCGATTCATATTGAAAAATATGAGCATCTCTTTCACATATTATTTCATCGCCGGGATTAGTTAAAACATTAAGGCATAACTGGTTCCCCATAACTCCGCTGGAAACAAACAGCGCCGCTTCTTTTCCCAAAAGACCGGCAGCATATTCCTGTAGTTGATTAACTGTCGGGTCTTCCTGAAATACATCATCTCCCACTTCTGCTTCATACATAGCTTTCCGCATTTCATTCGAGGGTTTAGTAACAGTGTCGCTACGAAGATCAATAATTCTTTTCATATTTCAATCAAAAATTAATTTATATTGTGAAATTTAAATAATTACGATTACAATTTTAGGCGTTTCTTTACTTTTTTAATTATAAATAATCCAATTATGCAGATAGATATAACAGAGCAAATAGCAGGGACAATAAATGGGTACTTAGTAAAAAAAGTTTCCGTATCTTCAAGAGAAACATCAGCGACGATATAAGTTTTAGTAAATAATTCCGATTGGATTTTTGTCCTTCCCAACGGATCAATCACACAGCTTATACCTCCGTTTGCCGCCCTGATTACAGTCCTTCTATTTTCGACTGCACGCAGAATAGAAATATCTTTATGCTGGTAAGGTCCGCTTGACTTTCCATACCAGCTATCGTTTGTGACAACAGTAATTAGTTCAGCGCCTCGTTTTACAAAATTTGTTACAAAGTACGGGTATATTGATTCATAGCAGACAAGGCTTGTAATATGAATAGAATCACTTTGGAAAATTTTATTATTGGAAGATTGCCGGGTCAGATAAGGCATAGAGAAATTTGCCGTATTTCTGCCGATATTCCAGCCGGAAATTCCAACACCCCACTTAATCAAATCGCCAAGGAATGGAAATGTATCAACAAACGGGACTCTTTCACCAAAAGGAACAAGCTTTATTTTACCATACCTTTGAACACGCCATGAATCCGGTGCAAAGAGTAAAATTCCGTTATATATAGTGTAATAGGAATTTTCCTGTTCACCTTTAACAACATCCGGCGGCATTTTATCGCCTTTGAAATAATACCTGACATCGGGCATTCCCGTTATCAAATAAACATTGTTCTTTCTTAAAAACGTATAAATCGAATCCACAATATTTTCATAAGAGCCATCCAACAAAAAAACCGGAAGTGCAGTCTCCGGCCAAACTATAAGTTTAGCCCCCTTTGAAACTGCTTGCTGTGAAAGAGAAATATATGATTGAGTGAGCTCATTCAAATTTCCTCCTTCCCACTTTCCCCATGGATCAAGATTAGGTTGAATTAATCCTACTCTGATTGTCTTGTCGGTCTCTTTAAAAGCAGAAAATTTATAAAATCCATAGCCTAAAACCATAATAAATATTATTATTGCCGTTACCGAATAATAAATAAATTTCTTTTTAGACACTTTTATATTAGTAAAAGCTTTGTACAAGAATATATTTATATAGATTACCAACAACGATAAACCGATAACTCCTATAGCATCAGAGATCTGAATGAAAGCAGTAAAATTAGCCAAACCGTTTCCAAGCGTCAGCCATGGAAAGCTCAACTCAGTAAGCATATATAGATATTCATAAGCGCCCCAGAAGAAAGGTAAAAGATAAATTACCTGTCTATTGGGGAGGGATCTTCCGGCAAAATAAAGAAGCGTTGAAGGTATTAAAAAAAACAGCGGGTTAGCAAATAGCAGAAGACCACCTGAAATCATTAAAAAAGGATCTGCTTGTTTTTGCCAGCTTCCTACCCAATAAATTGTTATTACATTAAAAACAAAGGCAGTTAAATAAGTTGCCCGGTTTATCCCGGCAAGTGTTTGTCTTTTTTCAACTACATAAAAATAAGGGACAAAAGAGAAAAACAATAAAATTGGGAAGGGCATAGGGAAAGGGGGAAATCCTATTCCAAGCATTATTCCGCTTAATATTAAAAGCAATTGTTCTTTTTTTAATTTACTTTTTTCTCCGGGAGGAAGTAATTTGCGTTTTAGAAATGCCGGTTTCACTTTTTATTCTTTTTCTTTCTTAAAATAAAATATCTTAACAAATATATAGCCAGTACAATGACTAAAACAATTAATACTATATCGCTATAAGTCGAAATCAAGTTATCGGCATACTTTAAATTTTGTCCAAAAAGTACACCAAGATAAATTATACCTGCATTCCATATTAAAGCGCTGATTGATGCAAACAACGCGGTTTTCTTAACATTTAATTCGCTCAACCCGGCAAATAAGGAAATAACCGATCTCATCCCCGGCAGGAATCTATTTGAAAGAATTATAAAATAGCCGTATTTCAAAAATAAATTTTCAACTTTGAAAAGCGCATCAACTGAAATAAATTTAATCTTACCTGTTCGAACGACTTTTTTATCAAGTTGTGAACCGATAAAAAATATTACCATAAAACCCGCAGCACTTCCAAAAGTAGTAACAAGCAGCGTAGGTAAATAATCGATTGATTTTGAAACTATTAAAGAGCCACCGATTAAGGTAACAAAGTCGGCTGGTGAGGGCGGAAATACATTCTCAAAAAAAGAAAAAAAGAAGAGAACAATATAAATCCAGAAGGGGCTTAGTGAGGAGATAGATTCAAGGAGATGTTCAATCATCTTATTTATTTTTAATAATCAATACGGTTGCAAACGCAGAAACTCCCTCTTCCCTTCCGACAAATCCAAGTTTTTCAGTAGTTGTCGCTTTTATCGAAATCTGATTTATATCAGAGTTTAAATCTTCGGCTATTCTTTTTCTCATTTCGGAAACAAACGGTGAAATTTTTGGCACCTGCATTGCGATAACCGCATCGACGTTTCCTAAAACATACCCTTCTTTTTTAATTAATTCATAAACCTTTTTTAGAAGAACTCTGCTGTCGGCATTTTTAAATTGTGCATCCTTATCGGGGAAATGCAGACCAATATCACCAAGGGCAAGAGAACCGAGCAACGCATCACATATTGCATGAATAAGCACATCAGCATCTGAATGACCAAGCAGCCCTTTTCCATTAGGTATCTCTACTCCGCCGATGATTAATTTCCTGCCATCAGCAAAAGCATGGACATCGAATCCAATACCGGTTCTAAATTCAGTATTCAAAATCTTACCTCAAAATTTTTAAATTCGCTTTTATAATCATGCCAAACAATTGTACACTTTGATACATGAGCATACGAATGCCCAATCTTTATTTCCTTGAATAATTCCTCAATCATCGCTTTATCACCTTCAACTACTGTAAGCACTTCCCCGGAATATAAGTTCTCCACATAGCCAAGAAGTCTAAGACCTTGTGCTTTTCTTAAAACAAAATATCTAAAACCGACGCCTTGAACCCGTCCGCCGGCAATGATTTCTGCTCTTTTAAGATTATCACTCATTACTCTTTATAAATTTATCGAACAATTCAGAAACCAACAATCCTGCAAATATAAGTATCCCCCCTATAAAGCTAAAGCGTGAAATTTTCTCATGAATAAAATAATAAGCAATTACGGCAGAAAAAACAGGTTCGAAGGAAAAAATAATTCCTGCTTTGGTAGGCGTAACAATTTTTTGATATTTTGTCTGAAATGTTGTAGTTAATACTGTTGCTAATATTGAAGTATATAAAAAAGCAAAAATCAGGCTTCCGCTAAACATAAATTTGATGTTTTCCAAGCCAGATACAGAAAGGATTATTACTGAAATAATTCCCATAACAGCGGTAATACTAATTTGCAGAAAAACCAGTAGTAAATAATCATACTTCTTACTGATGATATCAAGATATACAATATACATTGCGAAAAATACGGCGCAAAGAAGCGTAAAAAAATCCCCGATATTAAAACCGCTTCCCAGTTCATGGAAAATATCGAGGATAGAATTACCTTTACTTGATAACAGTATCAATCCTGTTAGCACAAAGAATACACCAATTAAGTTACCTTTACCAGGCTTTTTCTTTTCAAACAAATATTGGAATATTGGAGTGAAAAGAACACACGTACCCGTAATAAACCCCGATTTAGTTGCAGTAGTATAGTTTAGACCGATGGTTTGTGTTGAAAAGCCTAAAAAATACATTACACCCAAAAGCAGCCCGCTTAATATAGCCGACCGTGAAATGTTTTTGGATTTTTTTAAAAAGAAAGGGAGCAGTAATATTGCTGCAAATGAAAACCTGATTGAGATAAAAACCATAGGGGAGACATTTACAAGAGCAAGTTTAATAATTGCAAATGTTGCACCCCAGATTAAAGTAATAATGAGAAGAATGGATTCGGCAGAATATTTTTTCATTTGGTCATGGTTCTTTTACTTATTCTTTATCTCTGATATAGCCAAATGATTTTAGCATTTTTTCATCCGATCTCCATTTGCTTCTTACTTTAACTCTTAAATCAAGATAAACATCATGCTGTAAAAATTCTTCGATGGATTTACGGGATATTTGCCCCAGGTTTTTTATTGCTGCACCCTGTTTTCCGATAATAATTCCCTTTTGGCTCTCCTTTTCGACTACAATTTCAGCCTGGATAAAATCTTTTTTATCCTCCCGTTCTTTAAAATCTACAATAAGCACTTCACAGCTATAAGGAACTTCCTCCATGTAAAGCTCAAATAGCTTTTCGCGAATTATTTCGCTTACAAAAAATCTTTCGCTCTCATCGGATACTATATCATCAGGATAAAATTTCGGACTTTCCGGAAGGTTTTCAATTATTGCATTTAATACGGTGTTGATATTATATCCTATCGAAGCAGAAACAGGTATTATTCCGGTAAAGTTCTTACTTTCTTCAAACTTTTTAATCACACTCTTCATATGCTCCTGCGTTGAAAGGTCGGCTTTATTCAGAATCAATATTTTAGGTTTCTTATTCCGCTCCATCAGTTTAGCTACTAATTCATCTTTCATCGTCGTTTCTCCTTGAGGATCGGATTCAATATCAATCATCAAAATAATTATATCCGCATCATGAACCGACAAATCTATTTCGTCAACCATTTTTTCCTGCAGCAAATAAGCCGGCTCCAGAATACCGGGAGTATCTAAAAATACTATCTGGTAGTTTTCATCTGAAAGTATACCAAGAATTCTTTTCCTTGTAGTTTGTGGTTTTGGGGTAGTAATAGAAATTTTTTGTCCAAGTAAAGCATTCATTAAAGTTGATTTACCTGCATTGGGCTTTCCAAGTATTGTTACGTAACCTGCTTTTGTATTTGCCATATTGATAATAAAACCTTATTTCAAATAGGAAGGATTAATATGATGATTTGTTTAAATAGCTTAATCCTCCGGAAAAATAATTACCTGTAATACAATTTAAAACAAAAACGGTTATCAAATGATAACCGTCTTTAAATATTTATTATGGAAGGGCTAAGAAGTAATCAAGGGAGTTTGCTTAAATTTCTTTTCGCCTGACGCTGGTTTTCAAAAAATAAATACCCGGTAATTATAATGCAGAAAGATAGAATTGAGCCGATTATTGAAATATTCTTCGGTGTCATTAGCCCTTTTATTGAAGATGAAACATTAGTAATAATGCTGAAGTAATTATTTATATCCGGAACATTTTGCGTAGAACCTCCGGCATTATTGAAGCTCATTATAAATAAATAGCCCATAACAGCTAAAAGGATAATAAAGAATATCGAAGAAATAGAAACCATAAAAAATCTATCCTTACGAACGACTTTAGATTTCTTTTGCAATTTAGACATTATTATAGAAGTAAAATTACCCGATACTTCAAACGATTCAAGCTTACCAAGCTCTCTGTGAACTCTTTGCAGCATAGCCAATCTTAACCTGTCTGACTCAGAGTTTTTAAACTGTTCGCGCACTTCACTTAATTTATATTGATCAAGTTCATCATCAATATAATTATTTAATATTTCATCACTAAGTTCAATCATAATAATTCCTCAGCATAATTATTTTTAATAAGCTGATCTTTTAAAGCATTCCTGGAACGATGAAGTATAACCTTAATGTTAGCAAGCGATGTCTCCATAGCTTCGCTTATTTCTTCGCAGCTCATATTGTCAAGATAATACATATTAATTACAGAAGCATATTTTAAGGGAAGCTGTTCAATTAATTTATGAATATATTTTGAGGCATCTTTTTGTTCTGCCTCCCTATAATCATATTCGCTTTTAATTTCAAGATGATCATCCAATGAGGACATTTCAGTTTCAATTTTTCTTTTCTTAGCGGAAAGCCTTGTTAATGCCGTATTATAAACTATTCGATAAAACCAGGTTGAAAATTTTGATTCCTGCCTGAAATTGCCCAGAGATTTGAAGGCTTTCAAAAAACAATCCTGAAGAACTTCTTCCGATTCCATTTCATTTTTCAGCATCCTGACAAGAAGAGAAAACGCTTTATTCTTATATTTGTCAATAAGCAAAGCATAATCGGAATGATTACCTTTTTTTACAGACTCGATTATTTCTATATCAGTAAGGTTCTTCATCTTAGTTATTAAGACTTCCTCGCCTGTTAAAAGGTTACAATATATTAGAGTATCCAGGTGGTATAGTACAGTTAAATTCTAAAGATTTAAGATATGGACAAGAGAAACTAAAAGCAATCACTTATTTCTACTGTAACCTATTATGAAACATCTTTGTCTAAGGAATAAGAATGAGAATAGATTTTCTTTCAAATATAATAAGTAATGGCGTTGTTACCTTTGACATGAAAGTTTAGTCATAACAATCAGATATAAACTGAAAGGAGAATTAAAATGAACCCTGCAGTAATTGGAGTATTTGTGCCTATAATACTTTTTTTAGTAATAGGGTTAATAGCAGTGTCTTCAGGTTACTTTAACTATAGGGTAAGACAGACCCTTGTAGACAAAGGACTCGATGCGCAGTCAATTAAAGAATTCCTTGAACATAAAAGAGACCCAAATGCTCTTATGAAGGTTGGAATTATAGCTATCGCATTTGGTATTGGCCTGGGATTAGGTATGGCACTACAGGATTACTATGATAAAGACTATTGGGTACCGTTTGCACTTTTCACATTTACAGGTATTGGCTTTGTTATAGCCAACATTGTTGGCAGGAAATTAGAATCAAAAAAAGATACGTAAATGAAATGAGGCTGTCTAAAAAGCGTGCTTATATATCCTTTATCAACTTTAGCATTTAAGCATTTTAGACAGCCTCAAATTTTTATTCCTGGGCTTCCAGCCATCTTTCTGCATCGATAGCCGCCATGCAACCCGTTCCGGCGGCTGAAACTGCCTGTCTGTAAGTTTTATCGGCAACATCCCCCGCTGCAAATACACCGGGAATATTTGTACAAGTTGAGCCGGGTTTAACAATTAAATAACCGGTTTCGTCCATATCTAATACCCCCTTAAACAAATCAGTATTAGGTTTATGACCGATTGCCACAAATAAACCATCCACATCAACTTTCGTGATTGATTGATTTTTTGTATCCTCAAGGATTGCGCCTGTCATAGTCTTTCTTCCGTTTTCATCTTTTCCAAGTATTTCTTTTACTTTTTTGTTTGTCAGAAACTTAATCCTGAGATTTTTCCTTACCCTGTCCAGCATAATTTTAGAAGCACGAAATTCATCTCTTCTGTGGACGATAGTTACCCCGGATGCAAATTTTGTAAGATAATTAGCTTCTTCCATGGCGGTATCGCCGCCGCCAATAACTAATATTTTTTGATTTTTAAAGAAGAAACCATCGCAAGTTGCACATGCAGATACTCCATGACCCATAAACTTAGCCTCGGATTCAATACCTAAAAGCCTGGCTGACGCACCTGTGGAAACTATAACCACATCGGTTGTATGAACTTCATCATAAGTTTTTACAACAAAAGGCCGGTTGGAAAAATTGATTTCCGTTACTTCTTTATAGATCGACTTAGCCCCAAACCTGTGAGCCTGTTTCCGCATAATTTCCATCAACTCGGGTCCCATTATTCCGGCTTCAAATCCGGGGTAATTTTCGACTTCAGTTGTAATTGTCAACTGCCCACCCGGCTGCATTCCTTCAAAAATAACAGGGTGAAGGTTTGCCCTTCCTGTGTATAGCGCTGCGGTAAAACCAGCCGGTCCTGATCCAATTATAATTACTTTATGATGATTTTCAGCGAACATATTTTCTCCATTTTTCAAAATAGTTTTTCATTTAAAGCTCATTAATCCTGCAAAATAATCAATTATAAAACTTCCCAAATTAATCTATTTTATAATCATTTGATTCATTTTTTATTTCAAAGATTCACAATAAAATATTAATGAAGGATACTCCTTAATATATCACGAATTTTCGGCGTTAAGCAAAAATTCAGCATTACGTTTTAAACCTTTCAGTTTTGTACGTTTTACCGGACTCCTTTTAAACCTGTTTTTGAATTCTTCCTCACTCATATTCATTACTTCATCCAAAGCAATTTCATTGTTACCATTTACAGGATAGAATTCTTTGCTCTTTGTCACTTCAGAAAATTTCACATTCCAGGGACACACGTCCTGACAAATATCGCAGCCGAAAATCCAGTTTTCAAATTTATCTTTAAATTCTGACGGGATTTCATTTTTGTTTTCAATTGTAAGATAGGAAATGCACTTATTTGCATCAACAACATATTCATCCACAATAGCTTTGGTAGGGCAAGCCTCTATGCAAGCAGTACATGTTCCGCAAAAATCCGGTATGGGATTAGAGTATTCAAACTCATAATTAGTAATTATAGTAGCAAGAAAAATCCAGCTTCCATAATGTTTGTTAATTACATTAGAATGTTTTCCCTGCCAGCCAATTCCTGATTTAGCTGCCCATGCTTTATCAAGTAAAGGTCCGGTATCGACATAGGATTTTGATTCAAATACAGGATCAATTATTTTTAGTTCATTCTCAAGCAAAGATAACATGTCCCAAACTATTAAATGGTAATCAACACCCCATGCGTATCTGGAAACTTTTCCGAATCCTTTTTTGCCGGAATATTTTTTATCAGTATAATAATTTATTGCTAACGAAATAACACTCCTGGCATGGGGTAAAATGCTTTTAACATCTTTTCTCTTTAAAATATTTTCCCCCATATATATCATCTCTGCATGAAAACCTTTCGACAGCCATTTTCCCAGGTTTAAAATCTGATCTCTTAATTCATCAGCATTTGCAAAGCCGATAAGATCAAAGCCAACCTCCTTAGCCTTTTGAATCACTATATCGTTCGTAATGTTCATTTATACACTAAATGTTTTAATTTGGAACAGGTCAAATTTACCAATTCAATTCTTTCTTAATCACTTTAATAAATACATTCCCATCAATTACTTTCGCAGGATAAGAATCCAGACCCTTACTATCCGCCGGCATTCTGCCTGTCTTTAGATTAAACATCCACCCATGAGCAGGACAAACTACACATCCGTCCTCAATAAATCCATCATATATCAATGCTGTATGCTGATGAGGGCAAATATTACTTAAAGCATGTACTTCTCCATCAATTTTAAAAACTGCAACTTCAATATCATCGATGAAAAATCTTTTTCCTTTATATTCTTTTAAGCTATCAATAGAACATACTTTTTTAAAATCTTCAAATTCAGTTGTTTCCGCAGGTGTTGAATTTTTCATTAAACTTATATCCCTTATCCATCTCAGTTACCGATGCAAAAACTGATTGGAATCATGGTTAAAAAAGAATATTAAAAATAAATTAGAATATATAATTTACAAAATCAAAAAAAACTATTATGTAATTTAAAGCAGGAATAAGGATAAATAAGCCAAAGAGAAATATTAGATAAGACTGTCGATAAATGTCACAAATTATCGAATTGAAAGGGTTATAATAAAAATGGGCATCATTAGATGCCCATTAAAGCTTTCACAATAAATTTATCTGCCGATTCCGTCTAAGTGTTCTTTCTTTTTAAGAAGAGTAGCTTCATCTTCAGTATGAGCAGGATCTGCAACACAGCAGTCAACGGGACAGACTTCCTGGCACTGTGGTGAATCATGAAATCCTTTGCATTCGGTACATTTATCAGGTACTACATAGAAATAGTCGCTAGAAAAGAAACCGGTTGCTCCAGAAGGAGCAGCATCACTTTCTCCGTAAGTTTGACCACCAAATTCCCAGCTTTTACCGCCTTCATAGATTGCATTATTTGGACATTCAGGTTCGCAAGCACCGCAATTAATACATTCTTCATTTATTTTAATTGCCATTTTTTTTCCTTGTTTTCGTTACTAAATAAGTCTTAAAATTTCATGTTTTTAATAATCACACCCTAATGTTATCATTTTACTCTAAATCTATGCCAAGTACTTTTCAATAAATGAATGGAAATGAAATCAATGTTATTTCAAAATTGGAGGATAGTGACTGCCGTGGAGAGCAAAATTGATAAATATTTTTTTCCAATAGTGAGAATTAATTAAAATCTATTTCTCTAAATTGGCCCCTTTAAAAAATGTGCAATATTTCAAATTTTTGTAAATTCTCGATAAAAAAGGTATAATAAGACGCCTATTTTGCAAATCTTTGAAAATTTTAATTTACCTCCCGATACCATCCAAATATTCTTTTCTTGCTAAAAGAGTTGCTTCGTCTTCAACATGGTTTGGATCTGGAATGCAGCAATCTACAGGACAAACAGCAGCACACTGAGGTTCATCGTGAAATCCTTTACATTCAGTACATTTATCAGGAACAATATAAAAGAAATCCGTAGAAAAGAAGCCAGTAGCACCGGAAGGCGCTGAACTTTCTGAATCGTATGTCTTGCCAGCTAATTCCCAATTAACACCACCTTCATAAATTGCAGTATTCGGACATTCAGGTTCACACGCACCGCAGTTGATGCACTCTTGTGTGATCATTATTGCCATCTATATTTTCTCCTTTTTATCTCCGGTTAGATATTCCCGTAAAATGGGAAGAAAAAATAATTAATTAAATTTTTTAGTTTTTATCGTAAAAAAGAAAATGTTTTATAAATCCGCTGTTCATTTTACTAAAACAATTGCCAAACGTCAATAGTTTTAAAATAATAAAACATATTTACCAGCCACCGCTGGCACCGCCGCCGCCAAAACCGCCCCCACCGCCTGAAAAGCCACCCCCACTACCAAAACCACCGCTGCTGAACCCGCCGCCGCCAAATCCACCAGGGAAGAAAAATCCGCCGCCTCTTCTTCTGCCGCCACGGAATAATGAAGTAATCAAAAAGAATATAATAATAAAAAAGGTTACTATACCTGAATACGAGTCTCTGGAATGTTCTTTATTCTCGGCTTTGTATTCTCCCTTAGTTGCAAGAATAATCGCATCTATTCCCTCCGAAATACCACTGTAATAATCATTTCTTTTAAAATTGGGTATAACAACATTTCTGATAATTGAACTTGCAAGAGCATCAGGCAAAGCGCCTTCCAAACCGTAACCAACTTCAATCCTGATTTTTTTATCATCTTTTACAATTAAGAAAAGGATACCGTTATCATTCTTTTTTGTACCGATTTTATTTTTGGCAGCAGTTTCATTTGCGTATTCTTCCAAAGGATAATCGTTAATTGTGGGAACGATTAATAAGATTAGCTGATTGGATGTTGAATCATCAAAAGTTTTTAAACTGTAATTGAGGGCACTTAATTGTTCCTGATCCAGCGTACCGGTAAAGTCATTAGCATAACTTTTTAATTCCGGCAATTGCAGTTGGGCAAAACCAACAGAAATTAAAAATAGAAAAAGAAACAGTTTTTTCATTTAGTTAAAATCTACCTTCGGGGTTGTCTCCGAACCCACAGTTGCTTTGAAATATTGTTTATCCCTGAATCCGAATATATTTGCAAACACAGCATTTGGAAATCTTTTTATGGTAGTATTATACCCTTGCACTGTCTCATTAAATCTCCTCCTTTCAACGGCTATCCTGTTTTCTGTCCCTTCCAATTGAGCCTGAAGTTGAAGAAAATTTTCGTTTGCTTTTAGATCTGGATAATTTTCAACCGTAACAAGCAGTCTTGATAGCGCACCGCTTAGCTGCCCTTGTGCCGCTTGAAATTTTTGAAAAGATTCGGGGTCGTCAAGAATTTCCTTTGTCGCTTTGATACCTCCGACACTAGCCCGGGCTTGTGTCACCTCAGTTAAGACGCTCTTTTCAAAATTTGCATAGCCTTTAACAGTACTAACTAAATTAGGAATAAGATCGGCTCTTCTCTGATATTGGTTTTCAACCTGGCTCCAACTCTGATTTACGGTTTCATTTAGCGTAACTAAATTGTTATATATACCTACTACCCACATAATTAATATTATTACAAATAATAAAACTCCCCCTGCAATAGAAAGACCGATAATCATTCCTTTCTTCATTAGACCTCCTGAAATGGTTGATTTCTAAATTGGTTAAGAGTTTTTATTTTACTCCCTATTGAATTTCTTATAAAATACAAATAGGAAATATTTCTTAATTGAATATAACACAAATTATTAATTTATGCCGTTTTTCTCAAATATTTTACCTAAGATTTTAATAATTAGAGAAAAATGGTATACTTAAGGTTTTATACCCCGATAACCGGATTGCAGGTAGTCGAGCGCCCGGTTTGTTATCCCAAGATTATTCTCTTCAGCATATTTTACAGCATTCTGTAAATTACCGTTATAAAACCGTAGCCATAACAGGTTGCCTATTACCAAGCCATCAAATATCCGATTATTTACAAAAGAGTTTATCGTTAAATAACCCCACAAAACATTCCATCCCAAAGAAAGAAATCCGCTAAAATAATGACCGCTATAAATTTGCCCTGCCCCGGGGATAAAATGAGATATTATGTTAGCAAAAGAAACGGAATATTGTTCTTGGTCTACATTCTTACAAAATATCATCAGGGTCTTACTAGAATCTATCTTACTAAATTCCCGTGCTGCATCATCCCATTTATCATTAAAAATATATGCCCACCCCTTCCAATAATATATATCCCACTGTTTATCAGTAAACCTTTTGTCTTTCTGCAATGAATCAAGTAAGGCAATTGCATGAGATATTGTTCTTCTTAATATATTCGTCCTTACGATTTCAATTTTTGAATTAAAAAGTTCTTCATCATTACCGGCGTTCATTTCTGCAATTGCAAAGTATAAAATTGCATCGGAAAATTTACCGCCCATTTTATATGACATTCCAATATATTCATTTGCGTCATACACATATTCCTTTTCTCCATCGAAAAACAATAATCTTTTAAACTCTGTTACCGCATCATAATATTGCTCGCTATTATAAAGACTGAGAGCATAGCTATATTGGTTTTGAATGATATCCTGAGAAAATAATTTTATAGGAATCAAAACTGAAATAATTAAAATATGTTTTAAATAGCCACTCATTTAATTACAAAAATTAAATACCTGTAAGAAATAATTTTTATCTTCAAGAAATGCTTTCAACTCATTGATAAAATCAAACCTGATACGCGCATTATATATTTGCACGGCAGCAGCAGAACCATAAATATTACCTGCGTAAAACCCGGCAGTTAAGCCGCAGAAAATCCATCCTCTAAAATCATGACCGGCTTTAAAGTTATCAAAAGCTAAGTATCCGGCTACCAATGTTGCAATAAAAGCATAGATACCGTCTGAATATTCATTAGCATAAATTTTGCCAGCACCGGGAATTACCGCAGAGAATATTGCAGCTTTTAAAGGGCTTTTTTCGAGAGGGTCTTGTTTCCAATCATAAAAATTTTTTATTTTACTTTTTTCTGCAATCGGGAATGTCTTTATAAACTCATCTTCATTGGGAAGCGGCTCTTCCGTTAAGAGAAAAGAGAACATGTAAAGTGAAGCCATACCGGCGCTATCCAGATAAGCTTTATTAGAATTTATATCAAGGTATTGATTTCTAAATTGAACAATATCGCCTGTCTGAAAAACCGACTTGAGAGATTGTGCTTGTGCAGATTTGTAAAATGATGAGGACTTTTTGATCGAGTTGAATCTTGTTGAGGCTTCACTAAAATTACCCATCTCCAAATAAGAAAGCGCAATCTTAAATTCTATAGAATCGTTTTGAACAAGACTCAAAATCCGTTCATACTCGTTAGCCGCACGCAGATAATCTTTTAGACAAAAAAGATAATCGGCAAATCTTTTAATGTTTGTGGGAGAGAATAAATTATCATTCGCTAAATGACTTTTCTCTTGAGAAAATATTATTGAGCTAAAAATAAGAATAGTAAAAAATAATTTCTTCATTCATTCTTTACAACAACTGAAGGAGGAATATAATTAATGGAATCACTATCCAAAATATAAAGAGACGGAGGGTCAAAAAAATGACCACCAGGTACCCTCGGATAATGATTCACCTTCCCAAATATATTCATATCTCTTGTAAATCTGTCAAAAAACATTAATGAGCCCTGCATAATATTAGTCCTTTCAACAGCTTGAATAAAAAAATTAGAGCAAGTCGGGCTGAACGAACAATTATCTCCATCCACATCAGAGATAAACAGCCAATAAGCATTTGCAAAAGATTTAAGTAAAAATCTTCCCGGATTACTTAAATCAAATGAATAATTACGCTGTTCAACCGGATTATTTATTTGATAAGTATAATCTGCTTTACCCCATTTAACCCAATCAGTTTGAGCAAAAGTACTGAAACTAAATGATAATATAAAAGCTAAAGTTATCCTAAATATAAAATGATTATTGTCCATCTAGAACGGCTCTTGATATAATTATTTTCTGAATTTCCGAAGTGCCCTCATATATTTCCGTTATTTTGCATTCTTAGATATTTTTCTACCTGATACCGTCTTATGTAGCAATAAACGCCACGAATTTGAATCGCCTTAACTTTAGAGATTTCAAGTATTGCAAGAACATAGCTTATTGTATCCAGCCCGAGACGCTATATTCCCCAAGAACTATCATTCCTAGGAATCCCAGTTTACCCACCTTCTTTACAACCCCGGTGGGAAACTATCCTTTAACATCATAGTCAATGGCTGATGGAGCTACTTCGGCTTGTGCAAATTCACATATAGTATTAAGGATCATTAACTGTTCTTCTGCAAACTCAAAATCCATACCACACCATTTTATTTATTTTTTACTAATTTTGATAATATAAAATCCGAGAACAATAAGTTCATTGTCAAATTTTTGATCTGAATCATTGCATATAAATACTGAAATTTACCATATAAAATAAACCAATATTTTTTTTTAAGCAATGATAATCAATCAAAAATTACCTGCGTCACTTATGTAGCAAATCAATTTTGTACTGACAAATGAATTCTTATATTAGAACCAATAAATAAATAAATATTAAAAAATGGGTGATGAAACTAAAACTACGGTTCAAGAGAAAAAGGTGACTCAATTAAAGGGCATGACTTTAGATGAGTTGAAAAACTTTTTTGCAAGTATTGGCAAGCCACGATTTAGAGGTGAGCAAATTTTCAACTGGCTTTATAATCATCTGGTTACCAACTATGATGATATGTCAAACATTCCTAAAGTGCTTAGAAACGAGTTGAAAGAAATAACGGAGCTAAAAACATTAGAGTATTTAACTTCCGTGATATCGCCTATAACCGGAACGAAAAAATATATTTTTGAAACTAACGATAAGCTCAAAATAGAGTCGGTTGTCATACCTGAAGAAAAAAGGACAACAGTCTGCCTTTCCACACAGGTTGGGTGTCCGCTTGATTGTACATTTTGTGCTACCGGTTTGATGGGTTATAAACGAAATTTAACAACCGGTGAAATTTTTGATCAATATATGCTGGCAGCTAAAGACTTTGGTAAAGATAATGTTACCAACATCGTCTTTATGGGCATGGGCGAACCGTTGCTGAATTATAATAATACCATTAAAGCGCTTAGAATTTTTTCCGAAGAATTGACTACTGGCGTAAGCATTAAAAAGGTGACGGTTTCAACTGCAGGAATTGCTCCCAAAATACGCGAGCTTGCCGAAGCAAATCTAAAAGTAAAACTGGCTCTCTCTCTGCATTCATGCTTTGAAGATATAAGGTCCAAAATAATGCCTATTAATAATAAATACAGCTTAAAGCAGAATATTGACGCTGTAAAATTTTATGCAAGACATACAGGACTTAGGATTACATTTGAATATATAATGCTGAAAGACATTAATGACCGTGATGAAGACGCAAATGCTTTAATAGGGCTATGCAGTGAACTCCCATCGAAAATTAATATTATACCCTTTAATTCTTTAGAACACATGAATCCAGTGGGATTTGCAGCAGAACTAGAACCTACTCCAATCCAAAGGATTGATGAATTTGTTGAAAAATTGAGGAATAAAAACATAACCGTAATGATAAGAGATACTCAAGGTGATGATATTTCCGCAGCTTGCGGCCAGCTTGCAATTAAATTTGAATAAATTTTGTTGTTCTCCATTATTCATGAAAAAACTGACTCATGACGAAATAGCCCAAAAGAGGAACACTCTTGAGACTCTTAACGGAATAAAAAAACTGCCTGTTTATGTTCTGCTTGACAGCATACGCAGTAATTATAATGTAGGCTCAATTTTTAGAACTTCAGACGGAGTAATGATTGAAAAACTTTTTTTATGCGGTTATACACCACATCCTCCTAAAAAAGAAATTCTTAAAACCGCTTTAGGTTCAACCGATAGCGTAAAGTGGGAATATATAAAAAATTCCAAAGAAGTTATCTTAAAGCTAAAAAATGAGGGAATAAAAATTTGCGCTCTCGAATTAACAAACAAAAGTAAACAATACTACGAAGTATCCGAAAGAGATTTTCCTCTCTGCCTTATCGTTGGTAATGAAATAACCGGAGTATCTCAGGAACTTATAGATTTATGTGACCTTTCCATTGAAATCCCGCAATACGGAATTAAACAATCATTAAATGTTGCTGTAGCTTACGGAATTGCAATTTTCGAATTAAGAAAAATTTTTACTTTGTATCGCAAATAAATGAATTATTTAATAAATCATTCATTTGGTCAAACAGCGCCCGGCTCAGTCAGACAAGATTGCCTTCCGGTCATGCAGGTTTCGCCTTAGAATTCAGACTACGCCAGTAAAAAACTCTTTCCCGTTATCTTTAATATGAATCATAAGCAAATTAGCACGTACAAGCTTTACCAGTGTTCTCGATGCTCTTCTTTCAGATATATTCGCGAGACTGCTTAAAGTCTTTACAGTTATTGTCACATTTTTCGTCAAATAATCAAAAACAATTTTTTCAACAAGACCAATTGAATATTTTTTCAATTGAAGATCGCTTGTCTGGGCTTTAAGTATTCGTACCATGCCTTTACTTGCCTGAATACTTTTATCATTCACCCGGATTGTTACAACTGCCTTGTTAATATCGAACTCCGATAAAAAATCCTGAAGCCTATGAGGTTTTTTATCGGATTCCGGAATTTCGACCACAACTACTTCCTTCCCGTTCATATCAATATATTCAATCTTGAATTCCAATGGCGGTTCACAATAATTAAGAGCTGCCTCTTTGATTAACTCACTCTCGGATTTTTCACTTTCCACACCAATTATTTCTTTGTTATCATCTACCCCAAAGAGGATAAACCCTCCTTTGGTATTTGCAAAAGCTATCATTTCTCTCGAGATTTTTTCGGTAGTAGAAAATTTTCTCTTAAACTCACAATGAATATTTTCACCTTCTCCAATAAGCTCTAGTAATTCGCTTCTCTTCATAGCTCCTATTCCGGGAATAATATTACATTATCAAGTCTTAAAAGTGCTGTACCGGCTCTATGTATTACATATCTTGAATTCGTATTTGGCTGATGTTCAAGCGGCGAAGGAATAACAGCAGCAAGCCGGGCACATTCAATTGTTGATAATTTTGATGGTTCCTTGTTAAAGTAGATTTCAGAAGCTTCTTTAATACCAAAAATTCCATCTCCCCATTCTATAGCATTAATATAATTTTCCAGAATTGATTTTTTAGAAACTTCCTTTTCAAGCCGGAATGTAATAAGCATCTCCTTTGCCTTACAAAGTAAATTTCTTTCCGTTGTAAGGTACAGATTCTTAGCAAGCTGCATAGTTATTGTACTTCCCCCACGGATAATTCTTTTCTTTCTCTTATTTTCTTTAAGTGATATATTCAATTGGTTCCAGTCTATTCCCTTGTGCATAAAAAACGCATCATCTTCCATTGATATAATTGCTTTAAGAAGATTAGGATTTACATCAGCTATACTTACCCAGGATTGCCTGGGGTAAAAGCCTAAGTTTTGTCCAAGTGCGCGTTCTTCCATTACGGAAGTAATTCTTAAATGTGAATACTCAAGCAGTGGTATTTCAAATGAGGGAATAGAAAAATAGATAAGAGCTAAAATATAAAGGAATAAACTTTCAAATTTTCTTTTCTTTATTGAAGGAAGAATTTCTCCTAAAAGCCATCCTAATTCGTTTTCAGGAAATTGGGTTATCAACATTTATCTCTACACCTGCACAAAACTTTTTTAATTAATAATCACTGCATCAGAAATAACAACTTTACCTCGATATGCGTCTAATACCTCTCCCCATATTTCTAATTAATGTATCTGGATTAACCACAGCATTATTATTTATAAAATTATTTTCGTCTTTTGCATTGTTTGGGGCTGTATTTCCGGGAGCATTATTGCCGCCGTTTAAATTAGAAGCTAAACCGCCCAATTTTTGTTTTTTAATAAACAAAGAATCGGTTGATAAAGTATCTGATTTAGGTCTTGTTAAAGTATATAGCGAGTCTTGCTTTGCTTTATTAAGCCTGACTATCTCATTTTTATAAAAGGTCAGCTTTGGTAAGACATCGGCAGCATAAATAGAGCGCGGATATTCTTTAGTTAATGTATCATAAATAACAGCCGCAGAATCATTCATATTTTTATTTTCAAGCATCCATCCAATAGCATACAATGCTTTTGAAGCAAACGGAGATTTGGGATGAGTCAAATATATTTTGTACATATTGGTAATGGACGAATCATATTTAGAGTTTGTCATCAACGATTCAGCTTCAACATATAATGTTTTTGCCGGATCGTATTCTAAATTTATTAACGGTTTATTAAGTTTTATCGCTGCTGCATTAACTATGTCCTCATCTTTATATTTATCATATACCACATTAAATATACTGTCGGCTTTTACGGTATCATTAACAGCCAAATAATAATTACCAAATGCAAATACCACCTTTCCTTCATAAGGAGAAACCGGGTAATTTAACATTATATCAGAGTAATATTTATAAGCCGAATCAGGAATATTGAATTCGAATAACATCAAATTTCCCAATTCAAATTCTGATTTTACGAGTTCATTTGTAAGGGTATCGATGGAAGTTTTTGGCCTTACCGGCGGTTTAGATTGAGATTTTAACTGATTCCATTGCGATAACAATTGCGGTGACTGTGATTGTTGTTGCCCTGGTTGCTGTTGCTGCGACCCCTGAGGCAGTTGCCCTGTTTGCTGTTGCTGCGACCCCTGAGGCAGTTGCCCTGTTTGTTGCTGTCCCTGTTGTTGCGGCTGTTGCAACCCCGGCTGCTGTGCTTGTTGCTGATTATTATTCTGATTTGTTAAATTAGATATACTGCCTACTCTATTATCTTTGTTTTTTAAAGAATCAGCTGATGTACTGCTTACTCTATTATCTTTGTTTTTTAAAGAATCAGCTCTTGCAGCTCTCATCTTTTTCTCAAGTTCGGTATAATACACAATTGAATCTTTAATAAATGCAGTCGAATCGAGAGCATAACTCAATTGTTTAGAATTATCCTGAACCTTGATATAAAGTATTTCATATTTTCTCAACTGATCTGAAGATGAATTGGCTAAATTTATATAATCGGACGGAGCAGTTGAAGAAAACACCCTGTTAAAGTAATAAGCAGCGCTATCAAAATTTTTATAGTTATCTAAAAATATTTTTCCCAATTCATAAGCCGATTCACCCGCACTAGGCGATTTGGAAAATGAAGTATCAACATACATAAATTGGTCGACCGCTTTTTCAACTTTATCCATTTTAAGATAAGTCTCACCTCTTTCAAAATCAATCTGGTCCAAAGCGTCGGCATACTTTTGCTGTCTACTAAGTTGATTAAAAATTTCCAGTGCTTTATCATTTTCCCCGATTTCCCTAAGTACCTTTCCCTGTTCAATCAGAGAATTAAATTTAAGATCATATGTTGGTGAATAGTCGGATACCTTTTTAAAATATACAATAGCATCATTATAGTCATTTAGTTTATTATACAATTTACCAATTTCAAATGCAACTTCGGCATTAAGTACATCATTTTTAGAAATGATTAAAAAGCCTTTCGCTAAATCAATAGAAGCGCTATAATCTTTTTTAAATATTTGATACCTGATTTCTTCAATGAAAGTATTTTGTGCTATTTCCCTTTCATTCTGCTTTATTGCTTCTTCCCGAGTATCTTTTAAGGTTGTTAAACTATTATCAAAATCTTTAAGCCTCATTTGAGTTTTACCAATCCAAAGGCGCGTTTCTAAAACAAGACTGCTTTTAGGCTGGGTTGCGATTAACTCCTCAAACTTTCTCAGCGCTTTCCTATAATCACCCAGATAATAAAAGCATTTACCAATCATAAAGAGTGAATTATCAATATAACTGCTTTCCGCATGAAATTGAAGAATTTTAGAGCATTTCTCTTCAACTTTCTCTAACAACGCACTTGTACTTGTTGAAACGGCAGTATCTTTTTCAGAAAAGATGTCGGTTTCGCGTTTATTAATATCGTCTTCAGCCTGACTAAATAAATCATGGGCATCGTAATATAGATTAAAAAATGTTGTAAAATTTGTCCATACTCCGCAGCTACATAAGGATAAACTTAGAATAATTAGGGCAAATAACCACCTAAAAAACGAATAAAAATTATTTTGCATGAAATAATTTATTAAAGATTGAAGAAAACTAAAAGGTAAAATATTTTACAGCGCTTCTTTACCGGATTCATCGGTTCTAATCCTAATCACATCTTTGATATCATAAACAAATATCTTTCCATCTCCAACCTGCCCGGTTTTTGCAGTTCGGGATATCGCATCAATTACACTATCAACTTTGTTATCCTCTATAACAACTTCAATTTTTATTTTCGGTACAAACTCAATTCTATACTCACTGCCGCGGTAAGTTTCCGTATGACCTTTTTGCCTGCCATACCCTCTTACTTCAGAAATTGTCAATCCATGAACGCCTTCTTCAACGAGCGCTTCCCTGACATCATCAAGTTTAAAAGGCCGAATAATTGCCTCAATCTTTTTCATAGACTCTTTCTAATTATTTACCATGACAATTTTTGTATTTTTTACCGCTTCCGCAAGGACATGTGTCATTTCTACCTATTTTGTCAGCAACTTGTACAGGAGCAGCTTTTGCCTGAGCATTTTCTTCTTCGGAAGACCTGGCATTTGATGTTAGTCCAATATTACCTGCATTCTGTTTAATTGCTTTAATTCTGCCGACAGACTGGCGTTTCCTCTTCGTTTGTACTTCTTCAGGAGCCTGCGGAAAGAACTTGAAACAGAAAGAAACAACTTCGTTTCTAATTTGTATTAATAATTCGGCAAAAAGTTTAAAAGCTTCAACTTTATATTCAACTAAAGGATCTTTTTGACCATAAGCCCGTAAACCAATACCTTCTTTAAGGTCATCCATTTCTCTAAGATGCTCTTTCCACTTATGATCTATTACGCTTAACATTGCATAACGCTCAAGTCTTGCCATCATCTCGGAACCGAGCATATCTTCTTTCTTTTTATAGAAAACTTTTGCAGCTTCAACAATTCTATCCACTATTCCTTCTTTACCAAGCTTTTCAAATTCAACCGCCTCAAGCGGGAATTCAACTATAAGATTAAGCATTATTTGTTGCTTAATATTATCAGGTAAAACATCCTCAAAATTCTGTTCAATAATTTCTGAGACAGACTCTTCAAGTAAATCAAATATTTCACCTTTTAATCTGTCGCCCTGCAAAGCACGCTGTCTTCTTGTATAAATAACTTCGCGCTGCTGGTTCATAGTATCATCATATTCAAGCAGTCTTTTTCTTATTGAAAAATTATTCTCTTCAACTTTTTTCTGTGCCCGTTCAACCGATCTTGTTATAAGAGGATGTTCAATAACTTCCCCTTCTTTAATACCCATACGCTGCATGACCGAAGATATTCTTTCACTGCCGAATAATCTCATCAAATCATCATCCAACGAAAGAAAGAATTTCGTTGTACCCAGGTCACCCTGACGTCCTGAACGTCCTCTTAACTGCCTGTCAATACGCCTTGACTCATGCCGTTCGGTACCTAAGATGAACAAACCGCCTCTCTCCCGTACACCCGCGCCAAGTTTAATATCTGTACCGCGACCCGCCATATTGGTAGCAATTGTAACTGCACCTATTTCGCCTGCATGTGCAACAATTTCAGCTTCACGCTGATGTTGTTTGGCATTTAATACATTATGCGGAACGCTTTTTCTTTTCAACATTCGGCTTATCGTTTCCGATACTTCAACTGAAGTAGTTCCAACCAGAACCGGCCGTCCTTCTTTACGCAATTGTTCAATATGATTGATTGCTGCGTTAAGCTTTTCACGCCTGGTTTTATAGATTGCATCATCTTCGTCTTTCCGTACTACATCTTTGTTTGTCGGGACGACAACGACTTCAAGCTTATAAATCTCATAGAACTCTGCTTCTTCGGTTTCCGCAGTACCCGTCATTCCGGCAAGCTTTTTATACATTCTGAAATAATTTTGAAGAGTTATTGTAGCTAATGTTTGTGTATCTTTTTCAACTTTAACATTTTCCTTAGCTTCAATTGCCTGATGCAAGCCATCAGAATATCTTCTACCAGGAAGAACACGACCGGTAAATTCATCAACAATAGCGATTTTCCCATCTTCAGTAATTACATACTCATCATCTTTTTCAAATAGAGTATAGGCTTTCAATAATTGATGGATTGTATGGATTCTGTCGCTGCTTTCCGAATAACGGTTATAAAGAATGTCTTTCTTTTTAATCTTTTGTTCTTCAGTTAGAGTTTCATCATGCTCCAATTTACTTATTTCCAGACCGAGATCAGGAATTATGAAGAAATCTTTTTCCATTCCACTTCCCCTGGCAAGCTCCTCTCTACCTTTTTCAGTAAGGTCTATAGTATTATTTTTCTCATCTATTGCGAAGTACAACTCATCATCAATAATGTACATATTTTTAGCTTTTTCGCGGAGAAATTCCATTTCTGTAGCTTGGACAAGCTTTTTGTTAGCAGGGTCGCTTAAAACTTTAGAAAGCTTATTATTCTTAGGTAATCCTCTATAAGCTCTGAGCAGTAAAACACCAGCTTGATTCTGGCTGTCTTTACCATCGCTATTTAACAAGTCTTCTGCTTCCTGAACAATCTTTGCTACGAAGTTGGACTGGAGCCTGTAAAGCCTTTCAACTCTCGGTTTCATTTCATCAAATTTCTGGTCATCGGTTTCAACCGGACCCGAAATAATCAAAGGGGTTCTTGCCTCATCAATTAAAACTGAATCAACTTCATCAACAATAGCATAATTATGCTTACGTTGAACCTGGAAGTCTTTTTCAACAGACATATTATCTCGCAGATAATCGAAGCCAAATTCATTATTTGTACCATAGGTTATATCGGAATTATAATACTTTTTCCTTTCTTCAGGATCCATTGTATTAAGAATAACACCGACAGTTAAACCGTGAAATTTATAGATTTCTCCCATCCATTCGCTGTCGCGTAATGCCAGATAATCATTCACGGTAACAAGATGGACGCCTCTTTCGGTTAAAGCATTTAGATAAATAGGAAGCGTAGCCACTAATGTTTTACCTTCACCTGTTGCCATTTCGGCAATTCTTCCCTGGTGCAGAACGATTCCACCAATAAGTTGAACATCATAAGGCACCATATCCCAAGTAGTTTTATTGCCCGCGACAGTCCAGCTTTTGCCAACAAGTTTCTGGCAAGTTAACTTAACAACAGCGAACGCTTCGGGAAGAATTTCATCTAGAATTTCTTCATATTTATCATCAAGCTCTTCCTCCAACTTATCAAGCTCGGCATATATAGAATGCATATCAATTTCTTCATTGGATTGAAGCTTAGCCTGTGTTTCTTCTACCTTTTGTCTTAATTCTGCAGTGTGATTTTGAATTCTTTCTTTAAATTCCTGTGTTTTTGCCTTGAGTTCGTCGTCTGATAGATTTTTTATCTTTTCGTATTCTTCATTTATTTCATCAACTATAGGCCAAAGCTTTTTCAGATCTTTTGTTTGTTTATCGCCGAAAATCGCTTTGATTAAATTTTTCATTTATAATTACTCTCCATTGGATAAATTGAATTTAAAATTAATCATTGACGCCCTGAAATGCAATTTAAGAAGATTCACACCAAAACACTTTAATTGGTGGATTTTAGTCCTTATTTTGCAGGAAAATCCTCACTTGTAAAAGATTTCTTCATAAAATAACAGTTCTATTTAAAATCACTAAATATTAGTGTAAAATTACTTTATTAAAATATTTTTGTTATTGTGACTTTAAAGAAAAATTATAAACTCTCTCAAGAATTTATTAATAAATTAGTCGATCAGACTGCCGGATTTATATCACCGGACTTGTTTGAAGAAATAATTCGCTCATTTGAATCCGAAATATCATCTTATTTTTTTACTTTCAGCTCCGAATCAAATCTGCTTAGAATACTTTTAAGCATGTATGATAAGATAACTTTGCTTACCGAATGCATTAAATACCCTAATTATATTGAAATCCTTGTGTCAGTTGCGGCAAATAGTAATTATTTAACCGATGTTTTTGTAAGGAATCCTGAATATTTTTACTGGGTTGCTAATCCTTCAACACTTGATTACAAGTTGGACATTTCTAAATCCGCTTCTTTAGTTAAGACCACTATTTCTTCATTTAAATCTTTTAAAGCAAAAGTGAACTCACTAAGAGGATTAAAACGAAAAGAAACATTAAGAATTGGTGTCAAAGACATACTGCACAAAGCAAATTTGCTTGAAATAACCGAAGAACTAACTACATTATCTAAAGCTATTGCTGCCCAACTATTTGAATTATGTTATAATGAAATATTGAATAAACATTCGCTAAAAAACCTTGGAAGGAAATTTTGTCTAATCGCCTTAGGTAAACTCGGGGGCCACGAATTAAATTACAGTTCCGATATAGACTTAATTATTTTTTACGATAAAAACACATTATTAACAAATAAAAAAACTTATAATGAAATTCTTACCGAAGCAACTTATCTTTTTATTGAAAGCGCTTCTTCAATTACAAGCTTAGGTTACATATACAGAATAGATTTCAGACTGAGACCCGATGGAAAAACATCTCCCTTATGCAGGGAATTAAGTGAATATTTAGATTATTATGAAAGCCGAGGAGAAGATTGGGAACGGCAAATGCTTATAAAAATGGACTTTATAGCCGGGAGCCATTCTCTATACGAAAATTTTTCTTCCTATATACAGAACTTTATTTATCCACTTTCTTTTTCTACGTCACCGATAGAACAAATTAAAAAAATGAAAGCTGAAATTGAAAAGAAACTTGATAATAAAGAGAATATCAAATTGATTCCCGGCGGAATACGTGATATAGAATTTTCAGTGCAGGCGTTACAACTTTTAAACGGAGGAAGAAATCATTTTTTAAGAACACCTAATACTATTGAAGCAATTAAAAATCTTCAGTCGGTAAATTTACTTTCCGAATCCGAAGCTAAGAACCTTTTAAGCTCATATATTTTATACCGTCGTATTGAGCATTATCTTCAATTGATGAATGATTCTCAAACTCATACTATCCCACAGGAAGGAGAACTACTGCACCGGCTTTCCTCATTTTTAGGCTACAAAAGTCCCTTCGAATTTAGAAATGCCGTATCGGAAAATAGGAAATCTGTACTGAAAATCTATAATTCTATAATGGGAATTAAATCTGCATCAGGTAAAAAAGATGACAAAATTACGGAAATAAAATTTAAGAATAAGACAAGAGCATTCAGCAACCTACAATTTCTTCGTAAGGGTACAGATTTGCAGGGACAGACGCAATTTGATAAGAGCTCTATCGATAATTTTCATAAAATTGAACCATCATTAATAAAGTATTTGGAACATTCTTATGATCCAGATAAAGTACTGCAAAATTTTATTCGCGTTATAAGAGGCGCTTCTTTTCCTTCTATCTGGTACAAGGAATTTGAAAACAATAAATTCTTTAATTTATTTCTTCAGCTATGTGAATTCTCTCAACTGTCAATTGATCTTTTTGCTGAGAATGATGATTTGAGGGAATATTTTTTAACAAAGAAAGTTTTTGAAAACATTTCATATAAAAATTTTGCCGACGGAAATTCATCCGGACAGGACTTTACTACTAGAAAGATTTTATTTGTTGAATGCGTACAGTATTCCTTAGGGCTTATTTCATCTATCACGATTCTCAAAACTTTTAAAAAATATTTTAACCAGGTTATAACATCAACAGCAAGTGAAATATCAAATTCAGTGATTAACGGATCCGAATATGCAATTGCCGCCCTGGGCAGTCTTGGAGCAGGAGAAATGACTTTTGCATCGGATATCGATTTAATTTTTATTGTTGATAATTTAGACCGTTATCCCAAAATTCAAAATAATTTTCAGTCTTTATTTCTTAAGCTTAAAGAGAACTTTAGACCTTTTGATGTAGATTGCAGGCTTCGCCCCGAAGGGAAAAGCAGTCTACTTGTCTGGGATTTACGGAGTTATAAGAATTACATCCTTACAAGGGCAAGGACATGGGAACTACAAGCCTTTTGTAAGCTGAATTTTGTTGCAGGCAATAAAAATATTATCAACGGACTGGTTAAAACAATAAAACTAAAGATAGGCAGGCTGGAAGAGCAAAGTCTAAAACTTGATATATCGGACATGAGGAAGAAGCTTATTCCGCATTACGGCGCTTCTATGGCGAATAGCTTTAATATTAAGAAGAGCGGCGGTGGAATAACAGATATAGAGTTTCTCATTCAATTTATTTTATTATCGAATAAAAAATATTTTTTTAAATATAAAGGCAAAAGAGTAGATCAGATTATTTCATTGTTGATAAAGTCCGATAATAGGTATCATGATTTGGACAATCTAAAAAATAATTTTCTATTTCTAAAAGATATGGAATTAACAAACCAAGTAATTTTCAACAGCACTTCTTCAACTCTTGTTTTAAATGAAGAAAAAATTTCCATTTTATCAAGAAGGATGAATTTTAGCACAACCGATGAATTCAGAAGATATCTCTCTAAAATTGTTAAATTTAACCACTCAATCTTTGAAAAATATCTAAAATAGATTAATGTTAAAGTTTATAAAAAAAATTTATGCCTTCCTGACGGGTTTATTTGTTTTTATTTTTTATCTTTTTACTCTTGCGCCGAGTGTAGTTGAAATAGATACCGGTGAACTAGCGACAGTACAAGCAAAACTTGGGATAGCACATCCAACAGGATATCCGTTATTTACATTACTTGGTCATTTGTTCTATTTGATGCCGCTGCATTTAAGAAAGATATATCAGCTAAATTTACTTACCGCTGCCTGGTGCAGTCTTGCTGTTATGGCTTTTGTTTATACGGCAAAACTGATTCTTGACAATGTAAATGAGTTTGTACCTAAAAAATTATTAATACAGGGAAAGCAGAGAACAAAAAATAAAAAACCATCGGGCAGAGTCACTAAGGTTGAGACAAGTAAATATGAGATATCTGAAATAAAAAAATATCTAAGCGCAATTTTTGGCGGATTAATACTTGGCTTCAGTAAGACCTTTTGGATTCAGGGCACATCTGTAGAGGTATATTCGCTTCAACTATTCTTGTTTAACTTAATAATCTTATTTTTATTGAAAGCTTATTTACGTAAAGATAACCCGGCTGAATTGAAATTCTTCAATCCGTGGATGCTTTTTGCTCTCTTCCTGGCATTAGGATTTTCCAACCACATGACAACTATATTTTTAATTCCAGCTGCCGCTTATCTCTACTTTGAAAAATATAAATTCAATAAAATAAGCTATCAAAGAATCGGATTAATGTTTATTGTATTCATACCGACCTTGATCTTATTCTATTCTTATTTGCCAATTCGCACAGTACAAAATCCCATTTTAAATTGGAGTAACCCTGATACATTAGCCAAAATACTACGCCATGTTGAAGGCAACCAGTATCACGTTTGGTTATTCTCATCTATGGCAGCAGCGGAAAAGCAGTTCCTGTATTTTATTAATAATTTGCCTTCGGAATATTTAGTCAATTCATTCATCTGTATAGTGGGTTTAATCACATCTTTTTTCACTGCAAGAAAATTTTCCATTTTCGCAGGCATTCTTTTCCTTTTTACGGTTTCTTACGCTATTAACTATGATATACATGACATCGACTCCTACTTTTTACTTGCCTATATTGCTTTAGCCTTCTTTATAGTTTTCGGAATTGTACAAATTTTAACATTGCTGAAACATATAAAGCATCCTTATATTACTTCAGTTTCCCTGATTGCAGTATTCCTTAGTGTACAAATTTACTTTAATTTTGCAGAAGTAAATCAAAGCGATGTTTTTACTTTTGAAGATTATACCAAAAACATTCTGAATTCATGCAGTAAGAATTCAGTCCTGTTTAGTTACGAATGGGATTACCTTGTAGCTTCTTCATATTATTTTCAATATGTTGAAAATTTCCGTCCGGATGTTACCGTTGTTGATAAAGAACTACTAAGACGTTCATGGTACTATCATCAATTAGATAATAATCACCCAAAGCTTTTTAGCGGGATGCGCACAGATGTAAATAATTTTTTAACTGCTGTAGCCCCTTTTGAAAGCAATGATAAATTTGATCCAAACCTTCTGGAAGTATATTACCGGAAAATATTGACTGATCTTGTCGGCACTAATATTAATAACAGTGATTTTTATATTGCTCCGGAATTATTTGAAAATGAAATGCAAAAAGGTGAGTTCACATTACCATCAGGATATACTCTTGTTCCAGGCTTATTTTTATTTAAAGTGGTAAAAGGAAATAATTATATTCCCGCACCTGATCCAAATTTCACAATCCGATTTCCAAAAGAGAGAACTGATTACATTAACTTCATTGAACAGACAGTTGGCTCAATGCTTGCACGCAGGGCATTATATGAAATGCAGTTTGACAAAATAGACCGGGCTAAAATTTATACAATGAAAATAAAGAAAGATTTCCCAAATTATATTTTACCGCAGGGTCTTGCTGAAGTGCTTGATAAATAGGAATGAATGATTTTAGATAATTTTATTGAGGAACATTTGACAAAACAAGCTGCAAATGAGGCAATATCAGCAGGTAAAGGCCCCACATTGTAAATCCCGTGGAGAGTGGAATTGATAAGTTATCATCAGCAAAACCGAAAGAAATATTCTCCACTATTGCCCCAACAGCAGCGGCAATTATTCCTATTAAATACTCGGTTAATTGATGATTTATCTTAGGTGTAAATAAGACTACTATGCTGCCACTTACAAAAAATGCCAGAGTTCCTTCCAGACTTTTTGCTAAAAATTTATGCTTTCCAAATTTTCTGCCGATGAGCGCCGCTGATGAGTCGCTGATAATTAAAATAGTAAAGCCCGTAAGAAATAAAATTTTAGGAAATATTATCACACATATTAATGCTGAGATAAAGACATAAGTCGCGCCGTTCAGATTCTTTTTCTTATTATCGACTTCATGCTTTCTTAAAAGGAAACCAAAAAAGGCATAAAACATCTTTGCTACCGGATGATAAATATACCTTGAAAGATCCAGTACTATTGCCGCCGCAGTTAGACAGCTTAATATAGTAATTGAAACCGTACGAGGAATAAAATAAACAATGATAGGAATCGAAAGCGAACAAAGATGAATCAGTTTCCTTACTAATTCATCTTTGTAGTTAATAGTTTCATGCCCTGTTAGTGTCATCTTTCGGAGTAAATTCTTTTGGCTTTCTTTGTTCCATTAATTTTTTCACATGATCGGGTAAGGCATCAGGGTTGTCGGAAATATCGTTACCTTCTTTTTTAAGAGGCGGCAGTTCCTCACCACGAATTAGCTTATCAATCTCCTCTGAATCCAAAATTTCTCTTTCAAGAAGTTCTTTTGAGAGTTTGTGAAGAACATCGATATTCTCTTTCAGTATTTTTTCAGCTCTTCCCATACAAGAATTTACAATTTCCCTAATTTCATCATCAATATCAATAGCTGTTTTTTCACTATAATCTCTGTGCCTCTGAATTTCCCTGCCGAGGAAAATTTCTTCTTCCTTAGCGCCATAACTTAACGGACCAAGTTTATCACTCATCCCCCACTCACATACCATCTTTCTGGCAATATTAGTAGCTTTTTCAATATCATTGCCTGCACCGGTAGTAAAGTGGTTAAAGATTAATTTTTCGGCTGCCCTGCCTCCAAGAGCATATGTAATTACTGCTTCAAGATATTCTTTAGAATAAGTGTGTTTTTCATCCAACGGCAGATAACTTGTTACACCAAGCGCCCTTCCGCGGGGAATTATTGTTACTTTATGAACCGGATCCGCTTCGGGGAGCATGCGAGCTACAAGTACATGACCAATTTCATGATAAGAAGTAGTTTTCTTTTCTTCTTCTGAAATAATAAGACTTTTTCTCTCCATTCCCATCATTACTTTATCTTTGGCTTCTTCAAAGTCTACCATTTCAACTTTTTTCTTATCCTTCCTTGCAGCAAGCAGCGCTGCTTCATTTACAAGATTAGCAAGATCAGCGCCTGCTAAACCCGGTGTACCTTTTGCAAGTACTTCAAGATTAACCGTAGATTCCAGCGGGATATTTCTAGTATGAACCTTAAGAATACCTTCGCGGCCCTTAACATCAGGGCGATCTACAACAACCTGCCTGTCAAATCTTCCCGGCCTCAATAACGCAGGATCAAGAACATCCGGACGGTTAGTAGCAGCAATAATAATTACACCACTGTTTTGTTCGAACCCGTCCATCTCAACCAAAAGCTGATTAAGAGTTTGTTCTCTTTCATCATGTCCTCCGCCTAAACCAGCTCCGCGGTGCCTGCCGACAGCATCAATTTCATCAATAAAAATAATACAGGGAGCATTCTTTTTCCCTTGCTCGAATAAATCCCGAACGCGGCTGGCTCCAACACCAACAAACATTTCAACAAAATCGGCGCCACTTATAGAAAAGAAAGGGACACCTGATTCGCCTGCAACAGCACGCGCCAAAAGGGTTTTACCTGTTCCTGGAGGCCCTAAAAGCAATACTCCTCTCGGAATCTTTCCACCGAGTTTCTGAAATTTAATTGGTTCTTTAAGAAATTCTATTATTTCATGAAGTTCCATCTTCGCTTCATCAGCGCCCGCAACATCTCTAAAAGTAATTTTTTGAGCAGATTGCGAAATGAGCTTTGCTTTACTTTTGCCAAAAGAAAAAATACCGCGAGTTCCACCTCCTCCTCCCTGCATACGTCTCATTAGTATGATCCAAACCGCAATAATAGCTATCCATGGAAGGAAACTTATCAAAATACCCATCCATTCATTAGATTCTTTATCAAACGTATAATTGATATTCTTACTTTTCCATACAGCTTCCTGATCCTTAAGAATTGGTTCGGGTATATAAACAGAAATAAATTTAACAGGAACATCTTTACCACTTATAGTAACGTTTTCCTGGGCTTTTAATTCAGCTTTGAAGTAATAATCATTAGCATCGGATTTGGTGATTGTTGATTTAAGTATTTGGTCATCATTCAAAAGCTTTTCATATTGAAGATATTGGATATCTACATAATTTGTAGAATTAGTTTTAAATAATTGCAGAATAATAACAAAAGCTACAATTACTGCGCCCCAGCCAAAAACCATTCTTATGATCTTGGACCAATCAAAATTTTCATCAGGCCTATTAGGGCCCCCATTTTTTTTAGGATTTTGGGGAGTTTGTTTTTTGTCGTTATTGTCCGCCATATATTATATATATTATTTTTTTTGTTTCTTTTTTAATTAAACTTAATTTTATTCACTTAAGACGTATATACTTTTTAAATTTCTGTACTTCTGAGCATAATCCAAACCATAGCCGATTACAAACTTGCTGGGAATTTTAAAGCCAATATAATCAATTTTTACATTATATTTAAGACTATTTGGTTTTACCAACAAGGAAGCTATCTTCATGCTGGCCGGTTTATGAGGGGCTATTAATTCTTCGATAAATTTCATTGAGAGCCCTGAATCCACAATATCTTCAACTATTAAGATATTTCTACCGGATACATTACAACTTAGTTCCTTCAGCATTTTAACTCTACCGGACGTGATTTTCTCGTCTCCATAACTTGAAAGTTTAAAAAAGTCAACTTCGCAATCGATTGTAACATTCTTAATAAGATCAGATAAAAATAGAAATGCACCGTTAAGAACACCTATAAAAACAGGGGTCTTTGAAGCATAATCAATTGATATTTGTTTTCCAAGTTCCCGGGTTCTTTGTTGAATCTCTTCTTCTTTAATTAATGGAATAAAAGTATCGGTACCTATTAAAATTTTATCTTCTCCCAGAGCAATTGACGCTTGTATCCTATTTTTTATTTCAAGCATAACTCAATAACTTTTTTAGTATAATTAGTAATTTTAAATCGTTCATCTAATCTAAGACCTAATACCCAAACAATTTGTCCTTTATTAGTAAGAATTAACTGCTCCTTCTTTTTTGATGATGAAATTTTCTGCTCATTAAGAAAATCAGATATTTTTTTTGTGCCTTTTAAACCCAGCGGGGAAAATTTATCACCCACCTTCCATCTTCTAAGGCAAAAATTACCTGATATTTTATCAGCGGAAATGTATTCCCTTAATTTATCACCTGAAAACTTTTTTGGAGTCTCTACAACAGGTAATATAAATAATGTTTTATCATTTATTTTTACCGCATCGCCTTCAAACAGGGATAAAGGCTTAAAAGGCTCATTCTTATCCGTATAAGAAACAATAACAAATTGCCTTTCTCTAGCTACTGTAAGATTATCAGAAAGACTAATACTCTTACCGGATTTTTTTTCAAAGAGCGATTTAATGTTCTTAATATCTCTAAATGTAAGTCGAGTTTTAAAATGTTCTTCAATCGCCCGTTTAATCAGGTAGTTCTTTAATTCATCATCGACTTTGTCAATATCACTAACGTTTATTTTTAATCCTTCATCTGTAATCTTAACTGTTTCCTTTAATTTTTCTCTAATCTGAGAGTTCAACAAAACAGATAACCCGGAAAATATTTCAGATGAATGGAAAACTGCATTTTCAAAATCAGGATTCAGCTTTTTCTTTATTAAAGGTATAATCTCTTTTCTAAGAAAGTTCCTTTCATAATCCGTCTGCAAATTAGATTCATCAATCCTGAAACTGATTCCATAATTATTTAAATATTCCAGGATTTCTTCTTTTTTCAGACTAAGAATCGGACGGATAATATTGCCGCGTTTAGACGGAATTCCAGAAATTCCTTTTATCCCGGTTCCTTTTATTAAATTTAAAAGCACGGTTTCAGCATTATCGCTGCAATTGTGAGCTGTTGCTATTTTCTTAAAACCTATGTGTTTTAATGCCTTATCAAATTCCTTATAGCGGATAACTCTTCCGGCTTCTTCGATTGAAAATTTATGCAGTTCCGCAAATGATTTTACATCCTTTTGCACGGATAGAAATTCAATATTCAAATTTATAGAAAGTTTGCGGCAAAATTCCTCATCTTCATTGGCAGATTTGCCCCTTATCATATGATTTATGTGTACCGCGCCAACTTCAATAGCGTATCTTTTTCTAAATTTCAACAAAAAGTGAAGTAAAAAGACAGAATCCGGCCCTCCGCTTAATGCAACAAGAATCTTATCATTCTTTTCTACTAAATCTTTTTCATCAATAAATTTTAAGACTTTTTGTTCTATTCTTTTCATCAAGCTTAATGTTTACAAGTTAGCCATTATTGATAACACCTGAATCGCTTGCTTTGCTTTGCATTATTCTTTCAACATATTTACCGAGAACATCAAATTCAAGGTTTACTACATCGCCCGGATTCTTTACCGCAAATATTGTTTCTTCCCAAGTGTGCGGGATAACTCCAATTGAGAAATTATCTTCTTCTAATTCCGCAACTGTCATACTTACGCCATCGATTGCAACCGAGCCGACATAAATAAGATATCCCTTAAACTCCTTCGGGAAGGAAATTTTTATGAAGTGACTGTTTGAGAGTTTCTTAATCTCAACAATTTTGCCGGTGGTATCTACATGCCCGAGGACAAAATGTCCACCGATACGGGAATCAGTTTTTAACGGTCTTTCAAGGTTAACCTTATCATCATCCTTTAAAGAACCTAAGTTAGTCTTCTTTAATGTTTCCTCAATTGCATCAACAGTAAAAGTATTTGAATTTTTTTTTATAACAGTTAAGCATACGCCGTTCACACTGATACTGCTACCAATAGCAAGATCTTCCATTACTTTTAGACCGGAAAAAGTTATTTGATACCCTTCTCCAGTTTTTAACTTTTGAACCAGTTTTCCTGTTTCTTCAATTAGTCCTGTAAACATTCTTAACCATTTAAGATTTTTATATAATGAATTGCTTATTATTTATCAATACAAAAATAAAAAAAATACCTTTTATCAAAGTCTGTAAATAGAAGATATTTATTTGAACGGAAAAATTATTTGATAAGCTCGATTAAAACATCATCGCCGGTAAGTTTCACATTATCAATTTTTACTTTAACAGCTTGTCTAAGGCTTTTTATTCCGAAACTTGCAATAGAGGGAGTTCCACAGCCGAGAATTTTCGGAGACATAAACATTAAAATATCGTCAAATAAGTTTTCTTTAATAAATGAAGTAAAAATTTTACTTCCTCCTTCAACAAGTAATGAGGCAATATTTAATTTTCCAAGTTCTTTTAGCGCGATCTTTAGATCCAGCCTTCCAGTTGATTCTTCTTTAATGAAAACAACTTTGGTGCCTAATAGAGCAAGACTTTTCAATTTTCTTTGTTTCTGACGACTTTTCTCAGAAGTCAGGACTATCAGACCTTTATCCGTGTTTTTTTTAAATAAATTAAGATCAAACTTAAGGCTCAAATTTGAATCAATTAAAATTCTTTTAGGGTTCCTTCCATCAACCAAACGAACAGTTAAAGAGGGATTATCTTTATAAGCAGTTCCTGCACCGACTAAAACTGCATCATATTTTGAGCGAAGACTGTGTACATATCGTCTTGAATCTATAGAAGTAATCCATTTGGCGTCGCCGTTATGATCGGCTATATGAGCGTCTAAGGTTTGGGCAAATTTTAATGTTACGTAAGGTATTTTCTTAAAAATATATTTAAAAAAGAATTTATTCAGATTTATACATTCTTTTTCCAAAACACCTACTTTAACATCAATACCTGCTTTTTTTAATTTTTTAATCCCGCTGCCGCTTACCAGCGGATTCATATCAAGCGTACCTATTACTACCCGTTTAACTTTATTTTCTATTATTTTATCTACACAAGGGGGAGTTTTACCTATATGGCTGCAAGGTTCAAGGTTTATATATAGTGTGGATCCTTCAATACTTTCATTTGCAGAATTTATAGCGTTAACTTCAGCATGGCTGCAACCGAATTTTTCATGATAACCTGCACCAACTATTCTGCCGTTTTTAACTATTACACAGCCAACTAAAGGGTTGGGACTTACATTACCCATCCCCTTTTTAGCAATTTCTATCGCAAGCTGTATGTATGATTCATCACTCAAAGTATATTTATTACTTTATTTAATTGATAATATTTCAAATTCCAATAATCCTGCAGGAGCTTTAACAGTTATTTTTTCGCCTATTTTCTTTCCCATTAGCCCTTGTCCGACAGGAGAAGTAATAGCAATTTTTCCTGCCTGAAAATCGGCTTCTTCTGGTGATACAAGCATATATTCGATTATTTTATCGTTCTTTAAATTTCTTATTGAGACTTTCGAGAGGATGTGTATTTCATCATTTGAAAATTGAGAAGTGTCTATAATTCTTGCCCTGGATAAAATGCTTTCCAATTTACTTATTCTTAGCTCAAACAAGCCCTGCTCTTCTTTAGCGGCATCATATTCCGCATTTTCAGATAAATCGCCGTGAGCTCTTGCTTCCGCTATTTTAGCTGCAATCTCTTTTCTTCCATTAGATTTCATATCTTGCAGCTCTTTTTCTAATTCAACTAATCGTTCTTTTGTTAAATAAACAAAAATTGGTTCAGGCATTGTTACTTACTTTTAATTGTTAATAGAGAATTTAAAAAAAATTGCCACCGCTCGTAGGCAGTGGCATATGAAAATTAAATAAATTAACATAAGTTGTCAAGAACTCTTTGATCTGTTTTTAATTCTTTTTGAGTTAAATCATCATTCAATAATACACTAAATTGTTTAAAATACTCAAAAAATGTTTGATAACATTATATTAATTGTCATTTAATAAATTGGAATTGAAAATTTAATTATTTCAATAAAGATTTTTATTTGAGAATTATCAAATGAATGATAAAATCATGCACAGAATATCCTAATATTTGGTTGACTTTTTCAATAAAATAAAATACCGGCAATATTATTATGGGTATGAAAATAGTTATAACCGGAGCCACAGGATTAATAGGTAAAGAACTTTGTAAAGAGCTTATCAGCAAAGGAGATGAGATTACAATCTTTACAGGAAATCCATTCAAAGCCAAACTATTAATCAAAGGAGCAAAAGAATATATTTGCTGGAATTATCATAAACCGGAAGAATGGGAAGATTATATTAACGAAAAAGATGCCGTAATTCATTTAGCAGGGGCAAGTATTGCAGGCAAAAGATGGACAGAAAGCTATAAAAGGACAATTCTGGAAAGCAGGGAGATAAGCACTAAAAATCTGGTTAAGGCTATTGAAACAGCCGGGCAAAAGCCGGGTTTATTTATTTCTTCTTCGGCAGTTGGTTTTTACGGCAACGCGGGGAACGAAATACTAACGGAAGAATCGAAAAATGGCAGTGATTTTTTATCACAGGTTTGCAGGGTTTGGGAAGCATCGGCGGAAAAAGTTGAAGTGCAGGGTATTAGGAGAGTAAGCATAAGAACAGGAATTGCTTTAAGTAATAAAGGTGGCGCCTACAAAAGAATACTTTTACCTTTCAAATTGTTTATCGGCGGACATATAGGTAATGGAAAACAGTGGTTCCCTTGGATTCATATTGAAGATTTAATAAGAATCTATATTTATGCGCTGGATAATCGCTCGATAAGCAGTGTTGTTAATGCAGTATCTCCATACCCGGTATTAGCAAATGAATTTGCTAAATGTATTGGAAAGACAATCCATCGCCCGTCTTGGTTTCCAGTTCCAATATTTGCGTTAAAATTATTTATTGGTAAAGCTGCGGAGTCAGTAGTTGCAAGCCAAAGAGTGGTGCCTAAAAAATTATTAGACGCAGGATTCAAATTCAAATTTGAAAAGATTGAGGAAGCGTTACAAGATTTATTGACGACTGAATTAAAGGTCGAGTAGATTGCCCGACCTTCAATAATTTAATACCTGTAATAATCCGGTTTGAAAGGCCCATTAACCGATACGCCAATATAATCAGCCTGCTTTTGGGTAAGAGTTTCAAGTTCAACACCAAGTTTCTTCAAATGAAGAACAGCAACTTTTTCATCAAGATGCTTTGGAAGAACATAAACTTTGTTCTCGTATTTACCCGGGTTAGTCCATAGTTCTATTTGAGCAAGAGTCTGGTTAGTAAATGAATTTGACATAACAAATGACGGATGGCCTGTTGCACATCCAAGGTTCACTAATCTTCCTTCAGCTAAAACTATTATATCTTTCCCGTTGATTGTGTACTTATCTACCTGCGGCTTTATGGTATCCCTCGTATGGCCATAATTCTTATTAAGCCATGCCATATCGATTTCATTATCAAAATGCCCGATATTGCATACAACAGCATTATGCTTCATCTTAGTAAAACATTTTTCAGTAACTATATCGGTATTACCCGTTGCAGTTATAATTATATCAGCTTCCAAAACGGCATGCTCGAGAGTTTTAACCTGAAATCCGTTCATTGCAGCCTGAAGCGCACAAATAGGATCAACCTCGGTAACAATAACCCGCATATTCGAATTTGCCAAAGATTCTGCAGAGCCTTTGCCTACATCGCCGTAACCGCAGACTACCGCAACTTTGCCTGCCAGCATTAAATCTGTAGCACGCCTGATAGCATCCACTAACGATTCGCGGCAGCCGTATTTATTATCAAATTTTGATTTGGTCACCGAATCATTCACATTAAAAGCAGGTACGGGTAAAGTACCGTTTTTCATTCTATCATACAAGCGGTGAACGCCGGTAGTAGTTTCTTCGGAAATACCTCTTATATTCTTAACCAATTCAGGATATTTATCAAGCACAAGATTGGTAAGATCGCCTCCGTCATCAAGAATCATGTTAAGAGGTTTTTTATCATCACCAAAGAATAAAGTTTGTTCTACACACCAATCATACTCTTCAAGAGTTTCACTTTTCCATGCAAATACAGGAACACCTGCGGCGGCGATTGCAGCGGCGGCATGATCCTGCGTTGAGAAAATATTGCACGATGACCACCTAACTTCAGCACCGAGTTCAATAAGAGTTTCAATCAATACGGCAGTTTGAATCGTCATATGCAGGCATCCTGCAATACGCGCTCCTTGCAATGGCTTCTGTTTCCCAAATTCTTCACGGAGAGACATTAAACCGGGCATTTCCGCTTCGGCAAGTTTAATTTCTTTTCTTCCCCATTCAGCTAACGAAAAATCTTTTACTTTATAAACCAACTTTGACTTAGCTTTTTTATTCAGCATTTCGCCCATCTACTAATCCTCTTTATAATTTATTTTAATTCAAAGACAAAATATATTTGGTTTTTCCCAAAGGGATGGCTGACCAAGCCAAAATTGCATGAAACTTGCGGCTTGAACCATAGACTCAGTACCCGAGTTAAAACTCGTTGTTATTTAATAAAATTTTAATAATTGCATAACATGAGTAATTATTTTAACGAATAATAATGTTAAGCATATTTTTTAAATACCGGAACAATGTCTAATTGTTCCCAGGTAAAATCTTTATCATTTCTGCCAAAATGCCCATAAGCAGCCGTCTTCTGGTAAATAGGTCTTCTTAAGTTTAACCTCTTAATAATACCTCGCGGGGTTAAATCAACTTCCTTCTGAATCATCCTGGAAATTTCTTTATCAGGAATAACGCCGGTTCCTTTAGTATCAATGAAAACCGAAACAGGTTTAGCAACCCCGATGGCATAAGCTACCTGCACAAGACATTCTTTGGCAAGTTTTGAAGCGACAACATTTTTTGCAATATGTCTTGCAGCATAAGCAGCACTTCTATCAACCTTGGAAGGATCTTTACCCGAAAATGCACCACCGCCGTGAGGAGCCCAACCGCCGTATGTATCAACTATTATTTTTCTGCCTGTTAATCCGCTGTCCCCATGAGGGCCACCGATTTCAAACCTGCCTGTAGGATTGACAAAATATTTTGTGTTTTTATCAATATATTTTTCAGGTATAACTTTTTTAATTATGTTTTCAATTACGTCTTCTTTTATTACTTTTTGTTTTGCATCCGGATCATGCTGAGTGGAAATAACAACAGTATCAACGCGGACAGGCTTGTTGTTTTCATCATACTCAATAGTAACCTGAGACTTTCCATCAGGGCGCAGATAAGACATTAATCCGTTGTTCTTCTTTCTTATATCTGCTAATTTTTTTACAAGCTTATGAGCATACATAATAGGCATAGGCATAAGTTCCGGTGTCTGATCGCAAGCGTAACCAAACATTATTCCCTGATCGCCCGCGCCGCCTTTATCAACGCCCATAGCAATATCCGGCGATTGTGAATGAATAGCATTCAGCACGGAACATGACTCCGAGTCAAATTTATAATCTGCACTTGTATATCCAATATTTTTAACTGTTTCTCTAACTATATCGGGCACTTCAATATAAGCTTTTGTAGTAATTTCACCGCCTACTAATACAAGTCCTGTTGTTACAAAAGTTTCACAAGCTACACGCGCATTAGAATCTTGTTTATATATTGCATCTAATATTCCGTCGGATATTGCATCGCAGACTTTATCCGGATGTCCTTCGGATACTGATTCGGAAGTAAAGAAATATGACATATCTAATCTATCCTATTTATAATAATGAATTAAAAAAAATCGATTTCGGACGAATCGCCTGAATTTAATCTTTTAATCATGCCTCTAATTATAACATTGCTTCCGATTATTGAATTTTCAAGAAGCGTTTTTGAGACCTGAACATTTGAACCTATAATTGTATTTTTAATAATACATTCATCTATCTTACATCCGCTGTCCACTGTTGTATAAGGACCAATAACAGAATTTTTAATTTCTGCATCTTCGGGAATGAAAACGGGACGATTTATTATAACACTATCAAATTTTTTGCTTACGCTTTTTTGATTCAGCAAATATTGATTCGTAGAGAGCAAAGTTTCCGGCTTTCCACAGTCATACCAGCCTTCAACCGGGAAAGCCTTTATCTTTTCACCGTCTTCAATCATCATCTGCAATGCATCTGTAAGTTGGAATTCGCCTTTTGTTCTGACATCTTTTTCAATAAGACGATTTAAGCTTTTTATTAATATTTCCGAGTTGGCTATATAATAAAGACCGACAAGAGCAAGATTTGAGGCCGGAATTAACGGCTTTTCAATTAGTTTCGTTATATACCCATCTTCAACAACAGCAACACCAAACCTTCTGGGATCTTCAACTTCTTTAACTCCAAGTGAAGTTTCTTTCTTTTTAAAAACATCTTTTAAGTTTACGTCGAAAATTGTGTCGCCGAGAATTATGAAAACTTCTTTTTCATCAATGGTAGGTATAGCAGTATAAATAGCATGTCCAAGGCCTTCCATTTCATGTTGTTCAACAAATTCTGCCTTGATAGAAGGGTACTTAGAACGCACATAATCAATTATCATATCCCCCAGATGACCGATAACAAATGTAGCATTATAAACTTTTTCTTCTAAAAGTTTTTCAAGAATATGCCCTAATATTGGTCTCCCTCCGACGTTAATCAACACCTTAGGAGTCGAATATGTATGTGGTTTTAAGCGGCTTCCTAACCCAGCTACCGGAATTATTGCCCTCACTTTAAGATGACCTCTAATTTTTATCTTTAAAATTTAGTTAATAAGACAAAGAATAACAAATAATGCGGGTACAATCATATCGGCTTTTATTTAAAATAATAATTGTTAAGTTGTAACTTGATTAACATTAAAATTTAATTATAACAAATAAAAAATTAGGGAAATAATATTAGATTAAAGATTATCTCCTAATACTTTCTCTAAAATTTTATCTATATTTTTAGTATTATCGAAAAAAGTCAACAGCCTTTGCAGTACTTCATCAACTATTGCATCAGGACAGGAGGCTCCGCTCGTTAGAATAACATTAACAGGATTTTTTGCCGGGAAATAATTTTTTGTTAGTATTTCAACTTTTTCATTTAAATTAAAATGATTGATTTCCTTCTTGGTTATAATTTTTTGTGCGGAGGAAATAAAATAGGTTTTAAGCTTTCTTTCGCATAATTCAGCTATATGCAAGGTGTTGCTGCTGTTATATCCCCCGACTACAATTGCAAAATCTGCGTCTTTTTTCAGCAGACCGTAAGTCGCTTCCTGATTTTCGTTGGTTGCATAACAAAGAGTATCTTTGGTATCAGCAAAATGTTCTATTAATTCCGCTTCACCAAATTTCTTCAACATCGTATTTTTGAGATATTCCGCAATAGCCTGTGTTTCTGATGCAAGCATGGTAGTTTGATTTACCACTCCAATCCGGTCAAGGTCTCTTTTAACATCAAAGCCATCAGAGTACTTGCCCTTAAAAAAGGAATAGAATTCCTCTTTATCCTTTTGGCTTAAGATGATGGAAGAGAGAAATTGAGCTTCTTCAATATTTTTTATAATTACCACATGTGCATTTCTTATACTGTGTGAAAAAGTAGCACGCGTTTCTTCATGGTAATGCTTACCGTGAACTATTACAGTATATTTATTTTCCCCAAGTTGATGTGATCTGTTCCAGACCTTTTCAACGAACGGGCAAGTGGTGCTATACTTATAAGGATTTATGCCGATTTCATTCAGTCTATTTTGTATTTCAATAGTAGTACCAAATGCTGGAATTATTATAATATCATCTTTGTTTAATTCATCCCAGCTTATTAATTGCCTGCCAGCAGCATCCATCAGGAATTTAACCCCCCGGTTCATAAGTTCATTATTCACACCGGGATTATGAATTATTTCACTTAACAGGAAAATCCGTTTGCCGGGGTTTTCTTCAACGGTTTTATAAGATATTTCTATAGCATTCTCAACGCCATAGCAAAAACCAAAATGACGCGCTAAATAAAATCTTATCGGTCCAAAATCCAAAAGAGTTGGAGAAAAGTCCACTTTCCTTGGATCTTTCAGATTTCTAGCTTCTTTAATCTTTGTTATAAAAGAGCTTCTGTAAAAGCCCGGTATATTAAATTTTTTCATTTATGACTAATAATCAATTAACAAACAATTTTTAGAACAATAAAATTATGATATACTAATTAAAGAATCCACCTTCTTAGAAGGCGGATTTCCGAGTTACATTAAATAATATCATACGAGCTAAACTTTAAAAGAATAACGTTATTTCTTTAAACAGATGTCCGCCTGTTAATTTTTTAGCCATCCACTGCTTATCAGCCATTCTTTACAATGATCTATCCACTTGTCGCTTGTGGTAATGTTGTTTAACCCGAAGCCATGTCCACCTTTGGGATAAATAAGTAATTCCGCATCCACTCCATTCCTCTGCAATGCCTGGTAAAAGCTAATGCTATTATCCACATTCACTACTTTGTCATTACCTGCATGTACAAGAAAAGCAGGAGGCGTATTCCCGTTAACTTGCAATTCATTAGAAAAGAACCGCACCTTTTCTTCAGATGGGTTTTTCCCAAGTAAGTTTTCCCGTGTTCCCGGATGAGTAAGAGAATCCGTAAAGCTAATGACAGGATAAATAAGGATCATGAAATTTGGGCGCAGATTAATATGTTCTTCATTTTTAATTACCGGGTCATTAAAATGTGTTCCTGCTGAAGCCGCAAGATGACCACCTGCGGAGAAACCTAATACGCCAATTTTAAGGGTATCAATATTCCATTCCAGACCGTGAAGACGAACGGTTTTAATAGCTTCCTGCAGATCCTGTAAAGGACCGATCGTTTTATCGGGCATTATGCTATCGCCCGGCATCCGGTACTTTAGAATAATGGACGCTATTCCCATTTTCTGAAAAGCTTCTGCAGGATCAATTCCTTCATGCTTTATAGCCAACCCCCAGTAACCGCCTCCCGGACAAATTATAATAGCAGGTGTTTTTTCTTTTTTGTCTTCCGGAAGATAAATGGATAAGGTTGGGCGGGAGATAAATTCCAGAAAATAATTACCGTTCCCCAATTCAGTGCGCTTTTCAATATCAGGCTTAATTATTGAATTGGGAGTAGCACCGGGATATAAAGGAATTGTTTGCTGTGCATTAATCCAGGTGGAGAACATATAAAAGAATAATAGCAAGAGATAATGCTTCATATATTTATTTCCTTCAGTTTATAATTTTATCTATTTTCATAAGGCCGGAATCAATTTCTTCAGGCATTAGACCGGTCTAATTTTAAATAATTGCCTGGGAGAGATAAATTTAGATATTTTTCTCAAAGATAAGGCTTTGAATAGCCCCAGCATAACCGGCAATTTTTGAAATGTGCATTTATAGTAATATTTTATAAGCAGTTATTTGCAACAATTTTTTATTCTATGCTACGGAAATCTAATTAAAGATATAAACTAAAACCATCTCAACGAATCATTAAAATTAATTATTTATGAAAAAAATATTTATTTTACTACTTTTGATTATTACTTCGGAACGGGATAACATAGAAATTAATGATTTTATAATTGAACTTTTATAAACTATGTCTTAATTTTATAATAAAAAACCATGTTCAAAAATAAAAGTCTTGCCTTATTGTATAAGTTTATTGCCATTAATGCAGAACGTTTCCCTCAAACCGGTAAATTTTTTGATTGGTTAACATTAAAACTATTAGGAGAATCCAAAATAGCTCAAGGCTTAGTAACCAGGAACGCAAACAAACTTAGTCATGCTACAAAACGCAACAAAATATGCGTGATAGCTGATGTGAATATTGGCGATGCAATTACTATCCAAGCAATTATTCTTGCTATACAAGAATTATTACCCGGGGCAAATATTGATTATGTTATCAATAAAAAGGCAGAACTTTTACTTGAGGGGTTTCCGGGAATTGACACTGTTTATGGGGTTTATACTTCTGCGCCATTAACAGCAGAGAATATGAACATTATAAACGAGCTATTGGAAATTAATAGGTATGATATTGTTTTTAATTTTTGCCCGTTTTATTCCAACAAAATAATTTTACCCCCAGGTACTATTGAAATAAACTACTTGGGTATTATGCCCCAAATAGTAAAAGATATAGCAAAGCCGAATATTCAGTCGCACATGGTTCTCCAACTATATAATTATGTTCAACGACTATTTGCTAATTTAGAAGCTACACCTAAAGGGATTTTTCGCGGAACCAGGGCCATCATTTCTTCCGATGCTGTAACGCAATCTGAGTCATTTATTCAAGATAATGGGTTAGGAGATCATAAAAAAATATTATTTAATCCCGATACTTCTTCCCGATTTACCAGAATTCCTTTTCATTTGCAAATTTCATTATTGGAAATGTTAACTGAGTTACATTGCGAGATTTTATTGACACCCGGGTATAATAAAAAAGGTATTGAGCATGAGCTACTACAGGCTTTACCCCACCACAAACAAGACAAGTGTAAAATTGTTCCTATTCCTTTACCGCTTGATATGTTCGCTGCATTAGTTGATCATTGCGATGCTTTCATCACGGGCGATACAGGACTCTTACATATTGCCGCTGCTAAAAAAATTTCCAGAACCGGGGATTTTGTTTTTAAGAATTGTACAGCTATATTTTCTATTTTTGGAGCTACACCATCAAGGCTCTATGGATATGATTCCTTTCGTCCCGGATTCATACCGTCTTTTCAAAATGCGGTGTCTCATACTTATGAAGGAAATTGTTACCGTAATATTATGTATCTCATTAATAAAAATATACTGCCCCATGATGAAAATTATTTTTTTAATGGTCTAAATCTTGAAAAAATAGTAATGGATATGGGTTTATGTTTGGGAGATAAAGATAATAAGTAAATCATGTTACGCAAAATTTTTAGTATATTAGGTTTTTGAATAAACACACACCTTTCGAGGGAATTTTCCCACAGTGGCGCTGCCAAAGGGCTGCCTATGGCAAAACTTTGGCCTTTGAATTTATTTGCTGACAGCATTTATTTTGTCTATTACATCTCCAATAATTGATTCGGAAGATTTTGATATATCTATTTCAATCGCCTGCTGCGGTTCTTCCAGGACATCAAACTGGCTTTTTAGCATTTCCGGTTTAAAGAAATGGGGTATCCTTTCCTCCATTCTCTTTCTAATCAAATCATAACTTCCCTTTAGGTATATGAATTTGACTTCCTCACTCACTTTTAAAATTTTTCTGTATGCTTCTTTAAGCGCCGAGCATGAAATAACAATATTTTCTCTTTTAGAAATTGCTTCTTCAACTACTTTTCTTAAAGAGAGCAGCCACGGCAGCCTGTCTTCATCATTAAGTGGGATCCAATTTTTCATCTTTTCAACATTCTCCGCGGGGTGGTACTCATCGCCTTCATAGTATTTCCAGCCGAATTTATTGCTCACGGCTTTGGCCACTGTTGTCTTCCCGGAACCGGATACCCCCATTACGATAAAAATCATTTATTATACTCCATCCAATACTGCCGTATTGTTTCTATATAAATTTTCCTTTATAGGCCCACAAGCCGAGCGCCGGATTGGATATGAAAAATATTTCCTCTCCGCCCGGCAGTATGTTTATTCCATCCTTAAGTTTGCCCGGATTATATATTTTAATTGTTTCATCAAGATCAGCATACCGAAAGTTTACACTTTCCATTTCTTCGCGGGATATTTTCCCGGGACAGTATATTATAGAAAATCTTCCTTCGGAAGAGCCATGTATTAAATGAGCGGCTGCACCAAGGCTGCTTTGTAAATCCTCATTCTTCTTAACAAGTTCCAAAACTTTAGGTGTATTTACATAACCATACTTTCTAATTATTTTATCATTACCTTGGTCTTCACCGAACTCTTTTAACCCCGGTGCAAGTATAATAAGTTCGCCTCCGTCAGCAATTGCCATGCGTGTGCGGTAAATAGCTTTATTACCGAGCCATGTTGTTTTAAATTCAGCAGGATCAAGATATACAACAATCTTTTTTAAAGGTTCATCCAGCATAACAAAATTAACTTTCAGTGAGAGCTCTGCGGCAAGATTAAAGCACTCAATGTCATCGCCGACATATAATCCTTTTATTGCAAGCTTTCCTTCATCATCTTTGCCTATCACGGTCAGCACATAAATAATCGGCATATGTTTGGCAAAATGATCCGAGCCGTAATTCAAAACTTTCTTAACAGGAGTATCTGCCCTACCCATAATTTTCTCCATACCGTAAGCCGCCCCGAGAAAATGGCTCTTATTAATACTCTCTCTGCCCCCTGTGCCGATAAAAACATTCTTATTGTGATTCGCCATTCCTATTACTTCATGAGGAACCACTTGTCCTATGGAAAGTATTAGATCGAAATTACCATTAATTAAAAGCTCATCAACTTGTATCGGGATGGGATAATCGACAGCTCCCTTGGAAATATCTTTTATATAACCGGAAGGCACCACGCCAAGTGTATACAGCCCCTTTCTCCAATCATGCACGCGGAACAATCCTTTTGGAACTTTTCCGTACATTAACTGAATTTCACTTTCAGTCATAGAAAAATGAGTGCCAATAGCCGGAAGGACATCGGTAAGTTTTTCTTTATAATATTCCCAAACATACTCCGTTAAAATCCCCGCCTGTGAGTGGTACCTTGTAATATCCGGCGGAATAGCCAGAACTTTTCTTTTGCTTCCGATCTTATCCAGAGCTTCATATAATCCGAACTTTAATTCTTCTCCGGATATATTTTTTTCTATGGAACCATTTGAATAGTATAACATATAATGTTTGTTAATTAACTTCTTTTCGAAATAATCTCATCAGACTTAAGAGAAGCCCAACATTACCTCGGCTTCCCCTCCAAATTTGCACTCAGAAACAACGTTCGTAGATTGAGACAACTTCATCAAACGATAACTTATAAGGATCGACCTGAAACAGACCGCCCATTGTCTCCATAGCGTTCTTTGCCAATGCCGGTGATTCATTTTTTCTCACGCCGAACCGGCTCAAATGTAACTCTTGTAATCCAACTGCTTTAATTAGCTTCTTCAAAGCAGTGATGAACCCCGTAGCCTTTTCCAATTTTGTCGGGAGTTTATCAACATCTTCACCCATTGCCTTAGCAAGCGCAGGGAATCTTTCGGGACACTTCTCTGCCATGAATGAAAAATACGAAACAGAAAGTGCCGTTAGTCCCGCACCGTGAGGCAGTTCAGGATGGAATGCACTCGCTGCATGTTCCAACGAATGGTGAGAAAGGCAAGATGAAAGTGACTCTACCATTCCCGCAGCTGTGTTGGCCCATGCAACTGCTGTACGCGCTTCAAGATTATTCCCGTCTTTAACTGCAACCGGTAAATAGCGGGCAATCAATTCAACAGCCATCAAAGCAAACGCATCGCTTGACGGTTGATTAACCGTTGCAAGATATCCCTCAACTGCATGGAAAAAAGCATCCATTCCCTGATAGGCTGTAAACTCCGGCGGCACCGACAGCATCAACTCAGGATCGACTATCGAAAGGACAGGAAATGTACCATCGTATCCAAAACCGATTTTTTCTTTTGTATCACTCTTCGTAATGACAGTCCACGGGTCAGCTTCTGTACCGGTACCTGCAGTCGTGGTTATTGCAACGACCGGCAAAGGTTGATTTGGTACGGGCCGCCCTTTCCCACTTCCTCCATGTATATAGTCCCAGTAATGTCCGGGATTCGCTGCCATAACGGCAATACTTTTTGACGAATCGATCGAACTTCCGCCGCCAAGTCCTACAACAAAATCACACATGTTTTCTCTTGCGACCTTCGCACCTTCCATCACGTGATCAACAATTGGATTTGGCAGTATCTTATCGAACATTACCGATTCGACGCCATTTTGTTTCAAATAACCGACAACGCGATCCAGATAGCCATTCTTCTTCATTGACTTACCCGCACTGATCACAACAAGCGCTTTCTTGCCCGGCAAATAAGGCGTTGTTGATAACTCCTTTAATTTTCCCGGTCCGAAAATAATTCTTGTTGGCATGAATAAATTAAAATTCGTTTTCATCTTATTATCTCCTTCTTGTGCTTCCTATAAAATGGATTATACGAAATCAATATTACAAATATAAAAAAAGCCCTGCTTAACCGCGTATTGATTCAAATATGTTTACGATCAGGATGGTAATGTAACTGATATCCGGTTCAAAATAACCGGCTTCCATGGTAAGATGTAATAAAAACCGTAACTAATCCTCGTAGGAAGAATTCCAATTCCATAAACTATGCCAGGCAAATATAAAATGAAACTAAATTCACGATCAGATTATTTCCTGCTTTGAATTCATGTCAAAAATTTTTTTTATGACAGTTTGAATAGGTCTAAATAAGCTGGTAATCAGGATACAAACGTAATCCGGATAACGATATTGAGCAAAAACCTAAGAACAATTTTTCAAAGCGGCATTGAAAACACGGTCTCGTGGAAAGCTTGTTTAAATAAGCCGCGAAGTGTGAGAATATCTATAACAATATTTATTTGATAATTTTTACTTCAGATGCTTGCGGGCCTTTTTGTCCTTGAGTAACCGTATATTCAACTTTATCATTTTCTTCCAAAGATTTATTGCCTTCGCCGACAATAGAATTGACGTGTACAAATATATCAGCTCCGCCTTGCTGCTGAATAAAACCAAAGCCTTTTGCACTGTTAAACCATTTAACAGTTCCTGTTTTGCGTTCTGCCATGACAGATGTTCCTTTTTGTGATTGATTGATTGTTTTTGACAGAGTTTGGAAATTTATTGAAGTTCTAAACGAATTGTGACTACTTCTACGACTAAACCGCTATAAGCGGAAAGTTCACTTCTATACTTACTGTCTTATAGTTGCAAAAATACGTTAAGAATTACCGGTAACCTAATTATCTTTTAAGATTATTTCTGCCCGAGCGGATATTAAGCTGACGTCACCGGAGAAGGGAATTATAAAGTCGAATTATAATAGCTATTAGTATTATCTTCTTATTATTCTTCTTTAATTACCAACTGAACAGCAACCCCCATTGTTTAAATCTTACATCCAAAGCAACTCAGACAAAAATAAAAAGCCCCGACCGAATCGGCTGAGGCTCCATAACTTAGAATGACCAGTTGATGATTGGAAACACCGGAAACTGCCCGCCCGACCTGATGATATTTATAATCCCTATTTGGAGACCATACATACTCTCTGCAAAATTCACCAAACCGAGCTGAAATCCGCTCACATGATTGCCAGTATTATACCAACCACATTGGAATCCTTCTACATTTCCTTTGGTGATGTTCAGCAAACCATTTTGCCAACCGACAAAATTTCCGTCGCAAATATTCGCAAAACCCAATTGAATACCACTAAAACCCCCCGAACCAACCCCGTTAACGAATCCCCAATCCAATCCGGCCATAGAGACGTTCTTACCGTATATAAGGTTTATGCGGAGACCCACAATCGAATTATTTTCCGGGAATATCTGGATAGGATTGAACAAAGCGATGTTGATTGGTTTGGACTGGGCGGAGCCTACATTCGGCAGAATAAGAATTAGGATGCCGATAGTCCAAAGTACCCAAATGGTTTTCATTTTCATGATATTTTCCTTTCTTTTTTTTGTTGACTGTTAAAGTTAAATATACAAAAAAAAAGAATAATTGCACAAACACACTTCTTTAATAATTTAAAAGGTAATCCGAACTCGATTAAGTATTTTTTTATTAGAAAGTGCTGAGGAATAATCTTTCCTCGGCTTTTATTCTTTTCCAATCTCAGAATTACTGGAAATCATTTGATCTTTTTTACATTTTAACTGGGGAATAATCTGGTGGCCGACACATATGCGAAATCCAATAGGGAAACGGGTGTTACCGTCAGTCCAGATGACAGATACAACGTTGATTCCATAGAGGTATTGTCTGTCACTTGGTGAAAATATCCAAGACAATAAATCAAGTTCTTTGCTGTATGGTTTTGCAATAATTGTATCATCTATTATCAGATACGTTTTCTTTTTTGATGAAGATTTTCTAAGTTTTATCAAGCAACTATCATTCTTTTATATATACTTGCTCCATTTACCTTTGAAGGCCAATAGTCTTTGAAGTTTGTCGTGTGAGACATATGGATTCTCGGAATCATAAATTAAGTTCCGGTTATATTGTTCAGAAATCTTAGTGCAAGTTGGTCTAAAATTTCTAAAACATATCGCATTTACATAAGTGATTAAGGCTGTTTGAAAAATTAGTTTTTTCATCATACATTAATTTAACACCTTATTTCGCTTATGTTTATATTCTTTGCGTAACTTCAGTAATTTTATTAAGAGTTATGAAAGTTGTACTTATTATCATGGAATTGATTGCTCGAATAACAGCGGTTTTCATACCGGGTATAATATTGATTTCATGCAACCAAATTGTCTCGGTGACGCCTCCCGATGCGCCTCCCCCCAACGGATTCATATTTATTGCTTCTTACCCTGAAGGTTTTCAAATTTATTTAAATGGACAGGAGAGAAGGAGAGCTACACCGGATAGCCTTACATGGTTAAGCAACGGTACTTATATGATTACTTTGAAAAAAAACTTATTCAGAGATACATCTATTACCGTTAATATAGTTGAAGGACAGAAGAAATCTGCATTTATAGATTTTTCAAAAAACCCTTCAATGTTGGGAAGTATATTTTGCGATTGTTACCAGGAAGGCGCGCAAATAATTATTCACGATTCTGCGACCGGGAAATTGACGCCGGATACTTTAAAAAATGTAATCCCGGGGTATTATGAAATCAGGTATAAATTAAAAAACCACCTGGATGATAGTCTTAATGTTGTTGTAAACAGCGGTAATTTATCTTCTCTAAATATGATACTTGTTGACTCTACTTTGTGGCAGGATTACACAACTAATAATTCATCTATCCGTACTAACTATCTGACTTGTATAAACATTGATAAAAGTGATATCATTTGGGCAGGTACCGATAGTATAGGAGTTATAAATTTCGACGGGCATAATTGGGGCGGAGGATATATATATCCTAATTTACCAACCAAGAATATTAATTGCATCGGCGTAAATGCCGGCAATACGTTATTCTTCGGTACCTATGGCGGATTCGTAACGTATAACCCGGGGGCAATTTACGGTCCCTTTGGGCCGGAAGTTTTGCCAAGTCTTGTTATTGAAGCTATTGCTTTTGATAATGCAGGGAATTGGTATATAGGAACAATGGGTGGATTAACTGAATCATCTATCTTAAATGGTTTTAGAAACTGGGTAACTTTCAATTCCGAATTTATTCCGGATAACAGCGTCACTTCTGTTTTTTATGATACATTCGGCAATTTATGGGTCGGCATGCCTTTCAGCGGAATAGCTAAGAAAGATAATTATAACAATTGGGGAATTATTAATAACAGTAATAACAATATTATAAATAATTATGTAAGAGCATTTGCCGAGTCACCGTCGGGAGAAATCTGGGTCGGTTTCGGTAAAGTATTATTAACCGGCGGCGGACTTTCTTATTATAATGGTTCTGCCTGGCAGAATGTCTACGTATTACCTCCTTCAAGTCAGACCAATGAAATATTAATAGATAAGAATAATGTTAAATGGGTGGCAACCGATCAGGGGATTGTTAGGTTTACGACAAGTTCAGATGCTGTTATATATAATTATAATAATACCGGAATAAATATTAATTACTTAACCGGAATTGCACAGGATTCTAAGGGTAATATTTGGATTTCAACTTACGGCGGGGGATTAGTTGAATATAAAGGAAATCACTAAGTAAATTATATAGCGCAAAATGCCGAATTTAAATGACTACAACTAATTACTAAAGAATGGCATTAAAAAATAAATATTATATTCTTGCAGCCCGCACTTTTTTATGAACAGATTGTTCATTAACATATAACGTAAGCGACTTTCCTTCTAAAATAAATCGGAGGGGGTCAAAGTCCGGCTAACATGGTAAGGATTGTAGTAAAACCGGCAGATTAAACTCATTTTAATCAGCCAAAATCTTATTATTTCCTGATTTTCCTTAGATAATAATATTTATTAAAACGAGAAAATCATTATTTCTGATTTTGATAAAACTGGTATAAAAGTGATCGGAAGAAGCTTATTGAAAACCATAAAAAGGAATGCGAAAAGTTAATTAAAAAAAGGAATAGCCTGACTGAATTAAAATTAAAATCTTTGGTTGACGATGATGAATATTTAAAGAAAAAAGAGGAGATTAAAAGTAGCGAAATTGAGCTTACTGAATTGATAGAAAAATTGGAGAAGGAAAGCAACGCGGGGATGGAAGATGTTGAATCTCTGCTGAAATTCGGAGGCATTGCTGTCGAAGTGTTTAATAAAGGGAGCTTAGAACAAAAAAGAATGATATTGTCATGTCTCGGTTCGAACCTCTCATTAAAAGATAAAATATTGGATATTGAGCTTGAAAAGCCACTTTTATTGTTGAATGAAATTAACTTGTCCTTAAAAGGTGAAGGGGCGAAAATGAAGAGGTTAGAACCTCTTGAAGTGCCAATAAAAAAAGGGACTTACAATATTTCTCATACCGTAAATCCCTCTATGCTCCGCGAGCAGGACTCGAACCTGCAACCCTTCGGTTAACAGCCGAATGCTCCACCATTGAGCTATCGCGGAATGATTTTTCTAAAAACGAATTTAAAGATAAGGACAAATACAAAATTTGTCAATATTTTATCAGTGTTTTATCGACTAATTTTCAATAAAAACTGCAAATTTTAGTTAACAAAATTCATAAATCCTATGTATTTAATCCTTATTTAATCATCCCCATGTCGTAAAATAATTTGAAATCCACCCTTATTTCGATAAATTTACCGTTACTTTAAAAAATCTTGATAAAAATGCGATATCCTTATACTGAAATAGAAACCAAATGGCAGAAGTTTTGGGAAGATAATAACATCCATAAGACTGATTTATCGAAAACAGATAACAAATTATACTGCCTTGTAATGTTCATCTACCCTTCCGGCGCAAAGCTGCATTGCGGTCACTGGTATAATTACGGTCCTACAGATTCCTGGGCGCGGTATAAAAAATTAAAAGGCTTCAATGTGTTTGAGCCTATGGGTTACGACGCTTTCGGGCTGCCTGCTGAAAATTATGCAATCAAAACCGGTATACACCCTTATGACAGCACAATGACGAATATTAAAGATATCCGTCAGCAGTTAAAGAACATTGGCTGTATGTATGATTGGGACAGCGAACTAATGACTTGTGTACCGGAATATTACAAATGGAACCAATGGTTATTCGTTCAGTTATACAAAAAAGGGCTGGCTTACAGGAAAAATGCACCCGTAAACTGGTGTCCGAACGACCAGACAGTTTTAGCAAACGAACAGGTTCAGGCAGACGGGACCTGCGAGCGGTGCGGCACTCTTGTTATTCAAAAAAATCTTACGCAATGGTTTTTTAAAATTACAGACTATGCCGAAGAATTACTTAAAGAACTTGATAATATCAACTGGCCTGAAAAAACCAAGTTAATGCAAAAAAACTGGATAGGTAAAAGCACAGGCGCAGAAGTTAATTTTAAAATAGACGGGCATGATAAAGAATTAACAGTATTTACTACAAGGCCTGATACTTTATTCGGTGCAACATATATGGTTCTTGCCCCGGAACATTCTTTGGTTGATACTATTACAACAAATGAATTTAAACCGGAAGTTGAGAAATATAAAAGCTCAACCAAATCAATGTCGGAAATCGACAGGACTTCAACAGTTAAAGAAAAAACCGGCGTTTTCACAGGCTCTTATGCGGTTAACCCCGTAAACAATAAAAAAATTCCTATATGGATAGCCGATTATGTTTTAGTAACATACGGAACCGGGGCTATAATGGCAGTACCGGGGCAGGATGAACGCGATTGGGAGTTTGCAGAAAAGTTTAATCTTCCGATTGTCCGGACAGTAAAAACTTCCGATGGATTTGACGGCAAAGCTTTCACGGGTGACGGCCCTGCAATAAACAGCGATTTCCTCGACGGACTTTATGTAAGTGATGCTAAGAAAAAAATGATTGACTGGCTTGAAGATAAGGGAATCGGTAGAAGAAAAATTAATTACCGTTTGCGTGATTGGCTTATCTCACGCCAAAGATACTGGGGCACGCCAATTCCGGTAATTCATTGTCCGGAGTGTGGAGAAGTGCCGGTAGAAGAAAAAGATTTACCGGTTGAGTTACCATACAATGTTGAATTTAAACCGGGCGGAGAATCCCCTCTTACATCAAACAAAGAATTTATTAATGTTAAGTGTCCTAAATGCGGAGCTGATGCAAAGCGCGATCCCGATACTATGGATACATTTGTTGATTCTTCATGGTATTATTTCCGGTATCTGAATCCAGGGTTCAAAGATAAAATATTTGATACTTCCCTTACCGATAAATGGGTTCCCGTGGATAGATATGTCGGCGGAGCCGAGCATGCAACAATGCATCTTTTGTATGCAAGATTCATCCATAAGTTTTTAAGAGATCTTGGTTATACAAAATCGAGTGAACCGTTCCTTAACCTTATCCATCAGGGGACTATAACAAACCAGGGCGCTAAGATGTCTAAGTCTAAAGGGAATGTTGTTAATCCTGATGAATTCACATCAAAGTTTGGGGCAGATGTTTTCCGCCTCTACTTAATGTTTATGGGGCCCTATGAAATGGGCGGGGACTGGAGCGATAAAGGAATTTCAGGTACAGACCGCTTTGTTCAGCGTACTTATGAACTATTCAGCCGATTTCCGCAAATAATGGAAAAAACCGCCGCTAAAAGTATATATGATATTGGTTTATTAAAGGAAGAAGAAAAGATCGTATACAGAAAAGTAAACCAGACTATTAAAAAGTTTGATGAAGAAATAGAAAATTTCAGATTCAACACTGCAATAGCTTCTTTAATGGAACTCTTAAATGAGCTGGTTAAATCCCTTGATAAATGTTCTCCTAAGATTCAATCTTATGCTCTTGAAAGATTCGGCATACTCGTATCTCCTGTGGCGCCTCATCTTGCGGAAGAATGCCTGCAAATAATCGGCAGGAACGATTCTATATTCAAAAGCCCGGTTTGGTATAACGCCGACCCCGAGGCCCTGATTGAAGATAAAGTTAATTTTGCAGTTCAGGTGAACGGTAAACTGAGAGCTACAATTGAGATGCCTATTAATAGCGCACAGGAAGAAGTAAAAAAAGGCGTGATGGTCGAAGACAAGGTATTAAAATACCTTGAAGGTAAAGCTATAGTAAAAGAAATTTTCGTAAAAAATAAAATCTACAATATAGTAGTTAAATAAAGATACTGTCTTTAACGGAAGAAAGAACTTTATGCTTGATCTTAAATTTATTCGTGAAAACCCTGCGCTTGTCCGGAAGGGATTATTAAATAAAAACTCTAAAGATGTAGTAGATGAAATTATTGCGTTTGATGAAGAACGCCGCACGTTAATCTCAAAAACGGATGAATTAAAATCAAAGCGTAACCAGGTCTCAGCCCAAATTCCTGTAATGAAGAAAGCCGGAGAAGATACCGCACATATTCTTGCGGAAATGAAACTTTTATCCGATGAGATTACACATCTTGACGGGCAATTGAGAAGCGTTGAAGATAAGATAGAAAACATACTCCGCCATACGCCGAATATTGCCCATGTTTCTGTTCCGGTGGGTAAATCTGCCGATGATAATGTTGAATCGAAGAAATGGCTGCCTGAAGGCTTTTCATTTGAGCATAAATTTAAAATACTGGATCATATAGAACTTGGCAAAAAATTGAAAATATTGGATTTTGAACGGGGGACAAAAATATCCGGCTCCGGTTTCCCTTTATATATGAATAAAGGAGCAACGCTTGAGCGTGCATTAATAAATTTTATGCTTGATTATCATCTTCAAAATCACGGATATAAAGAAATTTTTCCACCTTTTCTTGTTAACCGCGATTCAATGAAAGGCACAGGACAAATTCCTAAGATGGAAGAAGATATGTATTTTATTGAAAAAGATAATCTCTACCCTATCCCGACAGCCGAAGTTCCTATTACAAATATTTACAGGAATGAAATTTTAAATGAAAGCGAATTGCCTGTTAAATTCGTCGGTTATTCCGCATGCTTTAGAAGAGAAGCGGGTTCATATGGAAAGGACTCAAAAGGATTTCTGCGCGTTCACCAGTTCAATAAGGTTGAGATGGTAAAGTTTGTAAAGCCAGAAACCTCTTACGATGAGCTGGAAAAACTTGTTAACGATGCAGAGGATATTTTGCAAGCGTTGAATATTCCATACCGCATTTTACTCCTCTGCACGGGCGATCTTTCTTTCTCGGCAGCAAAATGCTACGATATTGAAACATGGTCTCCTGCTGAAAATAAATGGCTTGAAGCTTCTTCCTGCAGTAATTTTGAAAACTTTCAGGCAAGAAGGGCTAACATTAAATTTAGAAATGAAGCCACACATAAGCCCGAATTTCTGCATACTCTTAATGGTTCCGGACTGGCTACAAGCAGACTGATGGTTTCTATACTTGAGAATTACCAGACAGAGAATGGGACAATAATAGTACCGGAAACACTCCGGAAATACACCGGGTTTGAGGTGATTGAATAGTATATGTGACATTTATGGCACGTTTTCAAGATGTCTTGTATCTTTTTCGAACAAGAATTAACTTTAAAACACTATGCTCATATATTTTAGTATTGTGATACAACTGGTTTAATGAAAAATCTTTTTAGATTAAAAAAATATTTTGTAAGATATAAAAATAAACTGCTCTGGGGAATGGCTTTTATGGTTTTTTCCGATGCCCTGGCAGTTTATGTTATATTACTTTCAAAAAATGCAATAAATGCTTTAACACCTAAGGTTACTATACCCGTCCTGATTTACTATGCCTCCATGATCATTCTTGTTACCTCCGTTGCCGGCATTTTCAGATTTTTTATCCGCATCACAATAATTGTTGCCTCAAGAGAAATTGAATTTGACTTAAGAGCAGACTTTTGGAATCATATTCAGAGGCTACCGCTAAGATACTTCCAGAATAATTCCACCGGCAATATTATGGCTCACGCTACAAACGACATAAATGCCGTCAGGACATTTTTAGGCCCGGCTGTAATGTATTCGATGGATACCTTTATAAACCTTTTCATTACTATAACGATAATGATTTCCATAAGTCCAAGCCTTACTTTTTATTCGATTGTACCATTGCCTTTTCTCTCTATTATTGTTTACAAAATAGCGAGATTAATTCATGAAAAATTCACACTAATACAGGAAAGATTTTCCGAACTTACCACTAAAGCACAGGAAAATTATTCGGGAATACGTGTTGTAAAATCATACGTCCGTGAAGCAAATGAGATAAAGGAATTTGAAAGCTTAAGCAAGGGGTGCCTGCGGCGTAACATGGATATGATAAAGATACAATCTTATTTGCAGCCTGCTTTATTCTTTATCACGGGCTTATCTACGATTGTGGTGATTTGGGTCGGCGGAATTAAAATCATTAATCACAGCCTAAACCTGGGCGATATTGTTGCATTCCTTATGTGCATAGGAAATTTAACCTGGCCAATGATAGCTTTCGGGTGGGTTACAAATATGGTTCAGCAAGGAGAAGCAAGTATGAAAAGATTAAATAAAATATTTGCCGAGCCTTTTGAAATTGACGATAATGCCGGAACGGATAATTCGATGACGGAATTAAAAGGGAAAATTCAGTTTAATAATGTCTCATTCAAATATGGTGAAGAACTGCCATTTATTTTAAAGGACGTTAATCTTGAAATACCAGCCGGCACGACACTTGCTATAATGGGATACACAGGCGAAGGTAAAACATCTTTAATAAATTTGATCCCGAGATTATATGATTGCACCGAGGGCGAAGTTTTAATTGACGGGCAAAATGTAAAGTCAATTCCGCTTCAAACATTAAGGACAAATATCGGTTTAGTGCCGCAGGAATCATTTCTTTTTTCTGATACTATAGCAAATAATATTTCTTACGGCTTGAGGGAAATAAATAAAGATAAAGTAATTGAATCTTCAAAGATCGCACATTTTGATAAGGATGTTGAATCGTTTCCCGAAGCATATGAAACAATAATGGGCGAAAGAGGGATAACCCTTTCCGGCGGGCAAAAACAAAGAGCATGCCTTGCGCGCGCTTTGTCAATTGATCCCAGAATTTTAATACTTGATGATTCTTTTTCCGCCGTAGATACAAATACGGAAGAAGAGATACTTAAAAATCTCCGGGAATATATGAAGGATAGGACAAGCATAATTATAAGTCACAGAATCTCAACTGTTAAAGACGCGGATAAAATTATCGTTCTTTCAAACGGTAAAATTGCCGAACAAGGAACACATGATGAGCTTATCGAAACTGCCGGAATTTATGCCGATCTATATTATAAACAACTTCTTGAAAAAGAGCTTGAAGACTTAAATTGAGGAATATCAATGCCTAAAACAACCATAGCATTTTTTGAAACAACCGAAAAAGAAAAAAAATATTTAAAGAAAAAATTCGATAAAAACTTTGAATTACTTTTCTTCCCGGAACCATTAAATGCCTCAAATGCAGGATTAATATCAAATATAAATATTATTTCACCGTTTATTTATTCTGTCATAGATTCAGATGTATTGAACAAAGCTAAGAGACTAAAATTAATTGCTACACGGAGTACGGGCTTCAATCAGATAGATATAAAGAAAGCTCAGGCAAAGAAAATTTCCGTTGCCAACGTGCCATATTACGGGGAAAATACCGTAGCAGAACATACTTTTGCCTTGATATTAGCGCTGTCAAGAAATCTTCACAAAGCCTACCTCAGGACAATCCGGAATGATTTTGCCCTGGAAGGGCTTCAGGGATTTGATTTGAAAGGTAAAACTCTCGGAGTAATAGGAGCCGGAAGCATAGGAGTTCATGTAATAAAAATTGCCAAAGGTTTTGGAATGAAGGTAATTGCACATGATCCCCGTCCAAATCATATTTTAGCCGAACTTCTTGATTTCCAGTATGTTTCACTTGAAGAGCTGCTGAAAAAAGCGGATATAATTACATTGCACTGCCCATACAACACTTATACTCACAATTTAATTAATATGGGAAATATAGAAAAAATTAAAAAAGGAGCATTGTTTATTAATACAGCAAGAAGCGGTGTAATTGAATCTAAAGCATTATACTATGCAATAGAAAACAATATTTTCGGGGGCGCCGGTTTGGATGTTTTTGAAGGCGAGGATCTTTTAAATGAAGAAAATCAAATGCTTACAAAAAATGTTGCAGTCGAACATCTTGAAGCATTACTTAAGAAAAATATTCTTTTACGAAAAGAGAATGTTATCATAACCCCGCATATGGCTTTTGATTCCGTTGAAGCAGTTGAAAGAATTATGGATACAACAGTTGATAATATTAAATCATATTTGACCGGGAAAAATTATCAGAAAGTAATTTAGTTCATGGCTAACGATAATAGTGAAGATGAAGTATTAGGCAAGGCATACGATTCCAGGTTGATGAGACGGCTTCTGGGTTATATAAAACCTTATATGAAATATGTCATCTTTGCAATTTTGATGAACATTATTGTTGCAGCTTTTGGACCGGTACGTCCTTACCTGATTAAGATAGCCGTTGACAAATATATTTCTAAAGGTAATTATAACGGGCTTATATATATAAGCCTTCTTTTACTTGTATCGCTGATTTTCCAATCCATTATTCAATATTTCCTTAATTATTATACACAGTATCTGGGACAAAAAACCATTTATGATATAAGAACTCAGTTATTCACACACACTCAAAAACTCTCATTAAAATTTTTCGATAAAACCCCTATCGGCAGACTTGTAACAAGGGTAACAAATGATATTGAATCTTTAAATGATTTGTTCTCTTCCGGCATCATTATGGTATTTAGCGACATATTTACAATACTCTGGATCCTTGGTTTTATGTTTTTTATGGATGTAAAGCTTTCGCTGGTTACTCTGTCGGTTTTTCCCGTGCTGGTTTATGGTACATTTCTTTTCAGAAAGAAAGTCAGGGGATCTTATAGAAATGTCAGGCTTCATCTTGCCAGGTTGAATACGTATATGCAGGAACACGTTACGGGCATGAACATTGTACAGATTTTTCATAAAGAAAAGCCGGAGATGAAAAGATTTCTTAATATAAATTCCGATTACCGTAAAGCGAATATTCAATCTAATTTTTACTATGCAATTTTTTATCCCGGCGTTGAATTACTGAGTTCTATAGCTACAGGATTAATTATCTGGTACGGCGGCGGCGAGTTAATACACGGTTCCCGTCAGGTGGGAGTATTAATTGCATTCATCCTGCTTACCGATATGTTCTTCAGACCGATAAGAGATTTATCCGAAAAATATAATATTCTTCAAACAGCTATGGCTTCCTCTGAAAGAATTTTCAAACTGCTGGATAGTAAAACTTTTATTAAAAATCCCGTTACAAGTGTCAAATTAGCAAACGTTAAGGGTGGGATTGAGTTTAAGAATGTCTGGTTTGCATATAATGATGAAGAATATGTGCTAAAGAATGTTTCATTTAAAATAAACGCTGGGGAAACCGTAGCTATTGTCGGGCATACCGGCGCAGGAAAAACAAGCATAATCAGTATTCTTTCACGCTTTTATGATCTTGAAAAAGGCTCAATACTTGTAGACGGAACAGACATCAGTACAATTGATAAACGGGATTTAAGAAAATATATTTCCATTGTATTACAGGATATATTTCTTTTTTCCGGTACAATCCGTTCAAATATAAGCATGAACAATGAAGATATACCGTTAGAGAAAATAAAAGAGGCTGCAAGAATAGTGGGCGCCGATAAATTTATTGAAGCCCTTCCAAAACAATATGACGAAATTGTAAAAGAACGCGGGGCTACCTTAAGCGTAGGACAAAAGCAATTATTATCTTTCGCAAGAGCTTTGGCACACGATCCCAAAATTTTAATACTTGACGAAGCAACCTCAAGTATTGATACCGAGTCGGAAATTCTCATTCAGAAAGCAATTGAAAAGCTTTTGGTCGGCAGAACAGCCATAGTTATAGCCCATAGATTATCGACAATACAAAATGCCGATAAAATAATAGTAATGCACAAGGGAGAGATAAGAGAAACCGGTACGCACCAGGAGCTTCTTGCAAATCGCGGAATATATTACAAACTCTATCAGCTTCAATATAAGGATCAGGAAATCGGGAAGGCGGGCTGATATAAGATCGTCACTTATTTTTATAGAATGCTTTGTGTTGTTATATTGTGGATATACAGGAGCAACCGGAAATGGTATTAAACAGTTACTCGTGCAGCATTTGAAACAAAATATTATGTTCTACGGTAATTTAAAAAATCATTTCGCTTTTGGAATTTTTTCAAGCTCAACGGAGATTATTTTAGCAAGCTTTTCCATTGATATCCCTTCTATTTTTACTTTTGCATTTCTAAGAGTAATAGCCGGATTATCACCTTCTCCCTGCATATATTTATACAAAGAATATCCAAGGCGGTACCGGTCATTTAAAACCGGCAAATAATTACTTAATTTTCCGATTATATTATAAACCTGTTTTTCAATTGAATCATCGGGAAACATATTAGTTCCCGGCGACGGTAGTGTAGACATCTTTTTTACCTAAAAAATTCACCCAAAAATAGCTCAGAAGCCGGAAATCTGCAATATTTAAGTGGAAGTAAAAGGAGTAAATGACTAAATTAATACATATTTTAAAAGATTTTTTGGCAGACAAAATTTATTGGACTTATCCGGTAAAAAAAACATATTAATAATCAGGCTTAGTTCCCTGGGTGACATTCTTTTGACAACGCCCTTAATAAGATCGATCAAAAAGAAATACCCTGATATAAAGATCGATTTTATTCTGAAAGAACAGTACAAAGAGCTTCTCCAGTATAATCCATATCTTTCAAGAATCTTTGAATATAAAAAAGAGCCAAAGGGAAAAGGAATACTCATTAAAACTCTTAAAGAAAACAAGTATGACCTGGTAATTGATCTTCAAAATAATTTCCGGTCATTTCAATTAAGAAGGATTGTTAAAGCGCCGGCTGTAAAATTTAATAAAAGGACACTGTCTAAATTTTTTCTCGTCAATTTTAAATATAATAGACTGCGTAATGCTGCACCGATACCTCAAAGGTATGCCAGGGCGCTGGATAATTTTCAACTTGATGAAGAAGGTCTTGATTTTTATCTTCCACGCAGCATAAAATCCCAACTCGGCGATTTTAACAAATATATTGGCTTTGTACCCGGGTCAAGGCACTTCACAAAGATGTGGCCAAAACAATATTACGCCGATCTGGGCAACTTATTAATGAGCAAAGGATATATTATAGTTCTATTCGGCGGTAGGCAGGATATTCAAATATGTAATGAACTATCAACTAAAATACCGGGGTCCATCAATCTTTGTAATGATAATAAAATTTTTAACACAGCAATAGATATGAAGAAATGCCGAGCTGTTGTTACTAATGATTCAGGCTTGATGCATATAGCAAGTTCGCTTAATATTTTTGTACTTGCTGTTTTCGGCTCTACTGTAAAAGAATTCGGCTTTATGCCATACAGGTGTAAAAATTCTATTTTAGAGAACATAGGACTTTATTGCCGCCCATGTACACATATAGGAAAAGAGA
>Ga0116130_1000042_pt1 | contig 61742 bp, 53 predicted proteins | sample June2015DPH_17_5_FD_89733 | JGI IMG/M metagenome (GOLD analysis project Ga0116130, IMG submission 89733) | Peatland microbial communities from SPRUCE experiment site at the Marcell Experimental Forest, Minnesota, USA - June2015DPH_17_40 | ecosystem: Environmental > Terrestrial > Soil > Wetlands...
AAGATCCAAAAGATCTTTAACAATATAAAATAGGAACAATAATGAACTACGGTTATTTTCCCGGCTGTTCCCTTACGGGAACTGCAAAGGAGTTTGACTCATCCGTTCGGGTAGTGCTTTCCAAATTCAATATACAGTTTGATGAAATAAATGATTGGTCATGCTGCGGAGCTTCATCGGCTCATGCAACCAGCCATTTGCTTTCCGTAGCGCTGCCTGCAAAAAATTTGTTTTTGGCAAAACAACAGGGATTTGAAAAAATCTTTGCTCCCTGTGCAGCCTGCTTTAACAAACTAATTTTATCAAAGCACGAAATTGATTCCAATAAAAATATAAGATCGAAAATTGAGGATCTGCTCGAAGAGAAATATTCTTCATCACCCGAAATCTTAAACATAGTGCAGCTTTTCCACAATATTGGTCTTAAGGAAATTACTGCACAGAAGCAGGTTGATTTAAGCGGTCTTAAAGCCGCATGTTATTACGGGTGCCTTTTGGTAAGGCCAAATGATATTGATAGCACGGATGATACTGAAGAACCAAAAATGATGGAAGAAGTCGTTTCAGCCGCAGGCGCAAAAACAGTTAAATGGAATTTCAAAACAGAATGCTGCGGGGCTTCACATTCTATAGCTCATACGGATATTGTAGAGAAACTTTCAAAAAAAATTATTGATGACGCTGAAAAAAACGGCGCTGATTTAATTATTGTTGCCTGCCCTATGTGTCATTCAAACCTTGATATGCGTCAGTTGAATATAAAGAAACATAACCCGGAACTTAAACTAATCCCGGTTTTATACTTAACACAGCTTGTTGGTTTAGCATTAGGAATTGAAGAAAAAAAACTCGGTTTGAATTTGCATTTTATTGATCCAATGCCTTTACTCAAGTCGAAGTTGAAAATAGAGGCTGCCGTATGAAGATAGGAGTTTTTATTTGTCATTGCGGCGAGAATATAGGCAAAACAGTTGACTGCCCAAAAGTAGCCCATGCAAGCGCTTTGATGCCGGGAGTGGTTTATGCTGAAGATTATAAATATATGTGCTCCGACCCGGGGCAAAATTTGATTAAGCAGGCTATAAAGGAAAAAGGGCTTGATGCGGTTGTTGTCGGCTCCTGCTCCCCTCACATGCACGAAATAACTTTCAGAAAGGCTTGCAGTTCGGCAGGAGTAAATCCATTTATGGTAGAGATTGCAAACCTGCGCGAACATTGCTCATGGATTCATAATGATATAAATTCTGCAACATCTAAAGCAATTGACCTTATCCGTATTGCCGTCGAAAAAGTAAAATTCAACGAACCGCTTGTTCCAATCCGCGTTCCCGTTACTAAGAAAGCTCTTGTAATAGGAGGAGGCATTTCGGGTATTCAGGCGGCGCTTGATATTGCCGGCGCCGGCTACCAGGTTATACTGGTTGAAAAAGAGCCTTCTATAGGCGGACACATGAGCCAGCTATCCGAGACTTTTCCTACGCTCGATTGTTCACAGTGTATTTTAACTCCCAGAATGGTTGAAGTCTATCAGCACCCAAATATAAAGCTAATGACTTATTCTGAAGTTGAAAACGTTGACGGCTTTATAGGAAATTTCAAGGTTACCATTAGAAAAAAAGCACGCCATGTTAATGAAGAACTTTGTACCGGATGCGGAGACTGCATCCAAAAATGTCCTATAAAGAAAAACGCTTCAAGCGAATTTGATGAAGGACTAGCTAAACGTCCTGCAATTTATGTTCCCTTCCCCCAGGCTGTTCCCAATATCCCTGTAATTGATACTTCAGTATGTACATATTTCAAATCGGGTAAATGCCAGATGTGCGTAAAAGTTTGCGGGCGAGGAGCAATTGACTTTAAGCAGGAAGACAGGCTTGTTGAAGAAGAAGTAGGCGCTATTATTGTTGCAACAGGCTATAAACTTTATTCAATAAATAAAAAGCCCGAAGACAGCATATATAAGGGATATGGAGAATATGGATATGGACAGTATAAAGATGTAGTGAACGGACTTCAGTTTGAAAGGCTTGCAAGCGCTTCCGGGCCTACCGCCGGAGAAATATTAAGGCCTTCAGATAAAAAGACGCCTAAAAAAATTGTCTTTATCCAGTGTGTCGGCTCAAGAGATGAATCAAAAGGATTTTCATATTGCAGTAAAATATGCTGTATGTATACCGCAAAGCATGCAATGCTATATAAACATAAAGTACATGACGGCGAAGCTTATGTTTTTTACATGGATATACGCGCAGGCGGGAAAATGTATGAAGAGTTCGTAAGAAGGGCAATTGAAGAAGACGGCGTTAAGTATGTACGCGGACGCGTTTCAAGAATTTATGAAGACGACGGTAAATTAATTGTAAAAGGTGAAGATACAATTGCAGGTGAAGCTGTTGAAATTGACGCCGATATGGTAGTACTTGCAACTGCAATGATTCCCCAAGAGAACGCTTCACAGCTTGCACAACTTCTCAGTATTCCTTACGACAAGCATGGCTTCCTGCAGGAAGTCCATCCGAAGTTAAGGCCTGTAGAAACAAGTACCGGGGGGATTTTCCTTGCGGGCGCATGTCATTCCCCGAGAGACATTCCCGAATCGGTTGCTATGGCTTCTGCTGCGGCTGCAAAGACGCTTGTACTTTTTGGCTCCGATGTTCTTGAACGCGAGCCGGTTGTTGCAAAAGTAAATGAAACAACCTGCGCCGGATGCTTTTATTGCCAGAAAGTTTGCGCATACAATGCAATTGAAAGAAAAGTTCTTAAAGACAGAAACGGCAATTTCATAAAGGAAGTTGCTTATGTTAATTCAAGTCTTTGCCAGGGCTGCGGTACCTGCAATGCAACGTGCCCTTCTAAATCGGTAGAATTAATTGGATTTAAAGACGATCAAATATTTGCGGAAATTTTAGCTTTAGCCGAGGTGTAACGTGGAAGATAAAAGTTGGGAACCAAAAGTAGTAGCGTTTGTTTGTAACTGGTGCACTTACACCGGTGCAGACCTTGCCGGAACGTCAAGGATGAAGCAGCAAAGTAATGCGCGTTTGATAAGAGTCCCTTGTACCGGGAGGATTGATCCCCTGTTCATTATAAAAGCTTTTGAGGGCGGCGCCGATGCAGTATTGATTTCAGGATGCCACCCCGGCGACTGCCACTATAACAGCGGTAACTTCCATGCACGCCGCAGATGGATTTTCTTTAAAGAACTATTAGACTTTGTAGGAATTGATTCCAAGCGTTTATATTTCTCATGGGTATCCGCTTCAGAAGGTAAAAAATGGGTTGATATTGTAAACGGTGTTATCGATTCCGTAAAAAGCGAAGGACCCTTTTTAAAATATAAAAACCTTACTAAAGAAATTGAGCTCAATGTTGAATAAAAGAATGATCTTATGGCATTTCATCCACAGCGATGATTTTATTTTAGGAGTTTTTCTCAAATGAATGATTTAATTGAGTTATCAAAAGAACTGCTTTCATCCGGGAAGGTTTCGCTTATTCTCGGATACACAGAAGATAGAATAACAAAGCGCATAAAACCGGTGATTATAAGGAAGCCGGAAGAATCCGAAAAGCTTGTATTCAATCATTATTCGGTTAACAATCTTGCAGTCTATCTTAAAAATTTAAAAAAACTTACTCAAGGTAAAATCGGGATTGTTGCAAAAGGATGTGATATAAGAGCTATTACTGCTTTGATACAAGAAAATCAGATTAAACGCGAAGATGTTTTCATCATCGGGGCAAACTGTAACAGTGTTGTGCTTAATTATAATGATAAATGGTCTCCGGAGACATCGCAAAGCAAATGCCGTGCTTGCCAGCTTAGAGAGCCTAATATATATGATGCATTAATCGGCAAACTGGAAGATATAACATTCCCTCCTTCAGAAAAGCTTGCATTTATTCAAAAGTTCGGAACAATGACTGCTGAAGAAAAATGGAATTTTTGGGAAGAACAATTAAGCAAATGTATAAAATGCTATGCCTGCCGTCAGGTCTGCCCGCTATGCTATTGCGAACAATGTGTGGCAGAAAAATCAATGCCCTCATGGATTGACAGCAGCGCCACAACACGCGGAAATTTTGCATGGAATTTAATAAGAGCATTCCACCAAAGCGGAAGATGTATCGGCTGCAACGAATGTGAAAGAGCCTGCCCTATGGATATACCGCTTTCACTGCTTAATGTTAAAATGGGAATGATTGCAGGAGCCAAATTTAATTACCAGCATGGAATGAGCGCAGACGCTCCGACTTTAGTCGGCAATTTTAATACTGACGATAAAGAAGACTTTATAATGTAGAAGAGAAATTTTATGGAACTATATATTTTATCCTTAGATAATCTAAAAAAGCTTTCTGAAGAACTGATAAAGCAAAATTGGGATTTAATTTCTCCGTCGGAAGACGGCGCCGGTTATCAAAAAGTTGTTAACTCTGATAAAATCTCTCTTAATAGCAAAGCAGCCCCGACGAAAATTTCATTCAAAGAATATTTCTTCCCGAAGAGTGAGGCTTTATTTTACTTTAAGCAGAATCAGAATGATGTAGAGCTTTCGGATCCCAAATCAGCGGATACAAAAACTGTTATATTCGGAGCAAAGCCATGCGATGCGGCTTCTTTACCGGCGCTGGAAAAAGTTTTCAATTGGGATTATCACGATGAATTTTTTAACAAGAGAAGAGACAATACAGTTATAATCGGGCTTGCATGTAATTATTCCGATGAATACTGTTTCTGTAATTCAGTCGGTTTAAGCCAGAATTCGGAAAAAGGCTCGGATATTTTTCTAACCGGGCAGAATGACGGTTCTTTTCTTGCAAAAATAGTAACCCAAAAAGGAAAAGATTTTGTTGCGGCGTTCAAAGAGTCCTTTTCCCAAAGTGATGCGGCAGGATTATCACAACCGGCGAGCGATTCCGAATCTCCTAAGAAAGAAGCGCCGGCTCAAGCAAGAAAGTTTGATTATCAAAATATAAAAAACTGGCTGGATAAAAATTTTGCCAACAGTTTCTGGAACACGGCAGGCGAGCTTTGTTTGGGGTGTGCACAATGCGCATTTGTTTGTCCAACCTGTCATTGTTTTGATATTGTTGATGAAAACTGCAGTTTAAATTGCGGAAGAAGGGCTAAGAACTGGGATAGCTGTCAATTTAGTATTTTTACCAAACACACATCCGGACATAATCCCCGCGATAATCAAAATAAAAGATACAGGCAGCGTGTAATGCATAAGTTCAAATATTATAATGATAAGTTTGAAGAAATTCTATGCACAGGCTGCGGACGATGCTCCCGCGGATGTGAAGCCGGTATTGATATAGCCGGTATTTTGGAAGAGATCGATCAGCTTCCGGAATAACAAATGAAATTTTTCCCCACTCGCAGCACGGCTCGGATATGTTAGTTGAATAAAAGATTTTTCAAGGATTTAAAATGAATATTTACAAACCGGAATTAATGGTCATCAAAGATATTATTGATGAGACGCCCGACGTTAAAACTTTTAAACTTCAATTTAAAAACCCGGAAGTTCAGAAAAACTTTAATTTTAAAGCCGGGCAGTTTGCAGAATACTCCGTTTTCGGTGAAGGCGAATGCACTTTCTGTATAGCCTCCTCCCCTACTCGCATGGATTATCTTGAATGCTCATTTAAACAGGCAGGTAAGGTTACTTCGGCTATGAGAAAATTAAATGTCGGCGATATCATCGGACTGCGCGGTCCCTATGGAAACAACTTTCCTATCGAAGATATGACGGGAAAGAACCTTATCTTTATAGCCGGCGGTATCGGACTGGCTCCAGTACGCTGTATAATTTGGAATGCACTTGACCTGCGCGATCAATTTAAAGATATAACAATTATTTACGGCGCAAGAACAGTTGCCGATCTTGTATACAAACATGAGCTGAGAGAATGGCAGTCGATGAGCGGAATAAAGACTGTTGTTACTGTCGATCCAGGCGGTGAAACTCCTGATTGGAAAGGCGATATTGGTTTTGTACCAACAATTGTAGAAAAGACAGCCCCCATTAGTGAAAACACGGTTGCAATTATTTGCGGCCCTCCTATAATGATAAAGTTTACATTGCCGGTATTAAACAAGCTTGGTTTTAAAGAAGAAAACATTATTACCACTCTGGAAAACAGAATGAAATGCGGACTTGGCAAGTGCGGCAGGTGTAACGTAGGCAGCGTTTACGTTTGCAAAGACGGTCCTGTATTTACCTACAGCCAATTAAAAAATCTACCTGACGAATACTAACAAGAAAGCAATCCCCTCTTGGAAAGCCTGTCCCGATTCGATCGGGAGGGTGAAGGCATGTTCCTTTGGCTGTGACACTATGTGTGAGGTGGGTTGTTTTCCTTTTTTGTAGAAAATATTTCACGGCTAATTCATTAAACCCTTGGGGGTTAATAATTTTCCCCCAATCACATGGTGATGGCTATCCCATACTAATTTTAAATAAAGGATAGGAAATTATTACAGTTTATTACTATATGCTTCTAACTTCGCTGATTATTTTTAATATTGTGATTTATTAAAAATATATTCAATTTGTTTGATAATAAATTACTATTTGACTCAAATTGTATTCTTGTATATTTTAGAATCATAAATATTCGGGGCTATAGCTCAGCTGGGAGAGCGCTTGAATGGCATTCAAGAGGTCAGCGGTTCGATCCCGCTTAGCTCCACTTTAGAAAGGCTTATATTTCAAAAAAAATATAAGCCTTTTTAATTTGGATAACATTTCTTCAGGTCTTTATTTATTCACTAAAAACTGCATTGCGCTAGTTGTTAACTTATTATAATTTTCAGCATAATTTTGAAAATATTTTTTAATGAAAAACAGATTTTTTGCTTTAATAATATTTGTTGTAATATCGGCTGCTTTTTATTTCGGCTGCAAAGACACAATTACAGGCACTCAGGTTGACAGCGTTGTTATTCCCAGTTCAAATGTAAGCTATTCCAAGTATATACAGCCTGTGTTTAATGTCCATTGTACAGACTGTCACGGCGGCTCTACGACCGAAGACGGAATTGTACTTGTCTCGTGGGGGACTGTAATGAGTATGTCTCCTATTTATATATCCCCCGGTCACGCGAGCAATAGTCGGCTTGTCTGGGATGTTCAAGGCAAACCAGGCTATGACCCTATGCCTCCCCTTGGCTCATCCTATAAATCTTTAAATTCTAATCAGGTAAACGGCATAATGACTTGGATAAACGAGGGGGCAAAAAACAATTAAATCCATTTCATTTCTTTATACCAGTCGCAGGTTCTTTTTATTCCCTCTTCTATGGATATGTTTTGGCGGTATCCTAATTCCTTAACGGCTTTGCTTGTATCGCATGTCCAGAATCTTCGTGTAATATCTTTAGCTTTCTCAATATTCAAAGTAGCAGGTTTGCTGCCGAACATGGCAAAGAACTGTGCCATTGTAGCAATTGAATACACAATAGAATGCGGCACCTTCACCTTTACCGGTTTCTTATTTAACACTTTTGCGGTAACATCTCCAACTTCTTTCCATGTATACAATTTTTCAGAGCTTATAAAATAGGTTTCCCCGGCAGATTTTTCCGATATAGCTGCAAGGTAAAACCCGTTTACCAAATCCAGGACATGGATTAAACTAAGTTTTTTTAGATCAAAACCAATTGTAGTCATAAGTCCCTGGCTAAAAGTTTTAAAGAATATTAATATTTCGGTATCGCGTTCGCCGTAAACAGCTGGTGCGCGGCAAATGGTAATGGGCAGATTATCCATATAAGACTTAGCCAGATTTTCTTCTGCAAGCTTACTTTTGCCGTAAGTAGTAATAGGACTGCACTTTGCTGTTTCATCAACCGGTTTTTCGCTAAATGAAGGACCTACAGCCGTTTGGCTGCTGACTACTAAAAATTTCTTTATCGAATTTTTAAACTCTAAGGCAGTATCCAGCAAATTTCTTGTCGTTTCCACATTCCCATTAAAATATCCTTCCGGTGATTTTGATTTAACAACCCCGGCTACATGATAAATATATTCCGCACTCTCAAAAACTTTTTTTAATTTTTCTTTATCATTCAAACCGCAGTCGTAAACCTCAATATTCTTCCCTTTAAGCCACCGCAGGTCGCTTGATTTCCTTGTTATACACCTTACAATATAATTCTTGCTCAATAAAAGGTCGACAAGGTGGCTTCCAACGAACCCATTTGCCCCTGTAACTATTACAATGTTTTTACTTTCCATAATTGATTTTCTATCTATTTAGTAATACATTTTACAGCGAAATTTAACAAAATAATTTGTTATTATTAAAGTTTTATCAGTATTCTATTTATTAATTAAGGAGGCGTATTGGATTTATTCACAAAATGTTTTGAATTCACAAGAGCAGATGAAATAAAAGCTTTGGGATATTACCCCTATTTTAGACCAATCGAAGAAAATGAGGGACCCGTTGTTCAGATAGAAGGCAGAAAAGTAATAATGGCGGGATCAAACAACTACTTAGGACTAACAGCTCATCCAAAAGTAAAAGAAGCCGCAATTAAAGCAATAGAAAAATACGGAACCGGCTGTTCAGGCTCCCGTTATTTAACCGGTACCTTAGACCTTCATATCGAACTTGAAGAAAGATTGGCTAAATTTCTTAAAAAAGAAACAGTGCTTTTATTTAGTACGGGGTATCAGACTGCTCAAGGGATCATACCGACTTTGGTTCAGAGGGGTGAGTTTGTAGTTTCCGATAAAGATAACCACGCTTGTATAGTAGCCGGTAATTTAATGGCTAAGGGAGCAACAGCAGAATTTGTAAGATACAAACATAATGATATGAATGATCTTGAGAGGGTTATCAAAAAGCTTCCTCCAGACGCAGGAAAGCTTGTCGTTAGCGACGGCGTTTTCAGTACCGGCGGAGAAATTGTTGAACTTGAAAAACTTAACAAGATTGCAAAGCAGTATGGCGCACGCATTCTTATAGATGATGCACATGCAGTGGGAGTTATAGGCAAAGGTGGAAGAGGCACTGCAAGTGAATTCAATCTTGAGAATGAAATTGATTTAACTATGGGAACCTTCAGCAAAACATTTGCTTCATTGGGCGGCTTTGTTGCAGGCGAAGCAAAAGCAATCAACTACATAAAACATCATTCAGCCGCTTTAATGTTCAGCGCTTCTCCTACACCCGCTTCAGTAGCGGCTGCGCTTGCTGCACTTGACATTCTTGAAGCGCATCCGGAACTTGTTACAAAGCTGATTAACAATGCAAATAAAATACGCAAAGGCTTTAAGGAAGCCGGCTTTACTATAATTGACGGCAGAACTGCTATTGTTCCCGTTATAGTAGGCGATGATGAATTAGCTTTCAAAATGTGGCGCATGCTTTATGACGCAGGTGTTTTTGTCAATGTTTTTATATCTCCCGGCGTACCTCCCGGAAAACAAATGATGCGCACAAGCTATATGGCTTCTCATGAAGACAAGCACCTTGACGCCATTTTAGAAATATTTAAAGACACAGGGAAAAAATTAGGATTAATTTAATTGACAGTTAAGCCGGAGCTTGCCTGCCGGTAGGCAGGGCTTACAAATATTTTAAAACCAAAAAGGCATATCATTTCATCTAATTAGTATGCTTTTATTTTTCAATGTGAGGTAATATGAACTCTATAAAAATATCAACCGTTCAATCTGCAGGGGACTTAATGAAATTTATAAAATTTCAGTGGAAAATTTATGAAGGCGATAAATACTGGGTTCCACCGCTATTAATGGACAGGAAAAAAATACTTAGCAAAGAAAAAAATCCTTTCTTTAAACATGCTGAAGCCGAATACTTTCTTGCTGAGAAAGACGGCAAGCTTGCAGGTAGAATTGCCGCTATAAAGAATGATTTACATAATACAACTCATAATGATAAAATCGGCTTTTGGGGATTTTTTGAATGTATAGATGATCAGGAAATAGCTAATGCGTTATTTGATGCAGCAAAGCAATGGTTGAAAGGCAAAGGACTGGAAGCAATGCAAGGCCCGGCTAATCCTTCCAGTAATGATGAATGGGGTATGCTGCTTGAAGGGTTTGATGATGAACCAAGAATTTTGATGACCTATAATCCCCAATATTACCTTAAATTATGCGAGGGTTATGGCTTTGTTAAAGTAAAAGATCTATATGCGTATAAATTGGAAAATCAAAAAGTAATTGCTTCCGAAAAAGTTAAACGTGTTGCCGAAATTGCACAAAAAAGATCCGGAATAAAAATTGAGCAGCTTAACATGAAGAATTTTAAAGCTGAAGTTGAAAAAGTAAAATATATTTATAATAAAGCATGGGCGCCAAACTGGGGGTTCGTTCCAATGACGGAAGAAGAGCTGGATGCAATGGCTAAAGATTTAAAATCCCTTGTGGATCCGTCACTTTTAATCTTTGGTAAAATAGACAACAAACTTGTCGGTTTTGCACTTGTTCTGCCTGATTATAATTACATCTTCAAACAGTTAAACGGAAAGCTGTTCCCATTCGGATTTTTAAAAATGTTTACCCAAAAGAAGAACATTAAGTGGTGCAGAATCATTACATTAGGCATCATACCGGAATATCAGAAGCGCGGTTTGGATTCGGTATTTTATTGGGAAATAGTTAACAGGGCGCATAATGTTGGTATTGATCTGGGTGAAGCAAGCTGGATACTTGAAAATAATGATATGATGAACCGCGGAGCCGCTGCAATGAATGGAACCTTGTATAAGAAGTACCGCCTGTATGAAATAAATATCTAATTCATTAGGTATAGCCATTGCGATGTGCGGTTATTTAACCAGAGGCATAAGGAGCAAAAATAATCTGTATAAAACTAATTTGAATTGAGCACTGCATCATATTGAGCCGTATGAGATGGATCAATTTGTTTTAAGGTTTTGAATATACTTTTATCCGGATAACTACCCAAATAATTAACTATTGCACCACTGTTGGCATCAAAAAATGTTCTCAATACCGGGCTGCTAAAATCAATTTGGCCCCCTAAACCGGAAATAGTGTTTATTGCTCCTACAATTAAATTCTGGGCTTTATAGGCATCGGCAGGGTCCTGTTTATTTTCAAAATAATCTATACTATAGTAAAACTGATAAAAAGCTTGACGAAAAGGAAGGAATTTGTCGTCGAGAATATCTTCCGCTAAAGCCTGCCTGCTGTATAACCCGCTTCTTGGCCATCCTGGAGAAAAACTTGAAGTGGTTGCCAAATTACAAATTTTATATGCTTTATTGAAATAAGTCGTTCCGCCAAGGTTATTCCATGAGTCTTCATTGAATCCTATAATTATATTTGCATAATAATCCAAGAAGCTTGTCAATGGGTCAAATGAACCCTGATTAGAAATCAGTCCCTGTCCTTTTTGATATATAAATTGCCAGTTGCCGTCATTAATTCTCAGCATCTGTAATGTCTTGCTTGATTGATAAACCGCTCTGACACTTGTTAAAACAACTTGTGCTGAAAAATTTCCGTCATTGGTAGCTGTTAGGAAGAGAATAGTCATTGAACAATCTATTTTATCATTTTGCCAGTTACCGTTGGAAAATACAGTCCTATTCATATAGTTTGTTACTGCAACATCAAACCCAGTAACCAAAGGTCTGTTCGAAGTTGTAAGGTTTGCTAAATTTACCGTCACGTTGCAATTTAATTCTTGTGCAAATGCAACGGAAGTTAAAACCAACAGCGCAGCAATAAAATACTTCATAAATTTCCTTAATTTCAAATAAAGATTATTTTAATATATAAATTTCAATATTATCTAACAATAAACAAAAAAAACATTCTTAAAAGGACATATATTATAAATATCCGGCAAATTATCAATTTCACATAAAATCTATATTCCCGTTTTTGTTATCACCGACAAAGTACATATCGACTTCACCCTTTCCCTTTACCGCAAGTTTCCCCCGGTATTCACAATCAAAATATTCTTTTACAAGCTCATAAGTGCTGCCGGAAATATTAATCTTGCCAATTCCCGAACTATTTTCCATCCGGCTGGCAATATTAACTGTATCTCCCCATACATCATAAGTGAACTTATTAATGCCGACAATTCCAGCAACTATTGGTCCGGTGTTAATACCTGCACGCAAAAGCCACTGAACCTTTGAATTTTTATTCTTTTTGCACAAATAATTGAGCATCTCTTTAGTGGCATAAATTACTCTTGCGGCATGATTATATGATTTTTCCGAAAGTCCGCCGCAAACCATATATGTATCACTAATTGATTTAAGTTTTTCCAATTCATACTTCTCGACTATTAAATCGAAACTGCTAAAAATTTCATTTAATTCATTAACTAGTTCAGCCGGTCTCATGGCATTTATAATCTGCCTAAAGCCATAGAAGTCGGTAAACAAAATAGTTATTGATTCAAAATGACGCGGGACAACCACCCCGTTTAACTTAAGTTCTTGTATTATCTCATCCGGTAAGATATGGTGCAGTAATTTATCGGTATTATGTTTTTCTTCTTCTAATTCCTTTGTTTTTAATTTAAGCTGGGATTCCATTCTGAATTTATAAAGAGCTATTTCTATTGTACTGTGAAGTACTCTTTCATCAAACGGCTTTAGCAAATATCCTCCGGGTTCCGTTAGCATAGCCCGTTGAAGTGTTTCTTCATCCGTCAATGCCGTCAAATAAATGATAGGAACATCATATTTATTTTTTATAATTTGTGCAGCCTCGATACCGGAAAGTTTATCATGGAGCATAATATCCATCAAAACAATATCCGGTTTTTCAATTTCAGTTCTTCGTACTGCGTCAATCCCTTTCCCTACGAAAGAAGTTACTTCGTAACCAAGTTTTTCCAGGATTTTTTTTATATCCAATGCAATAATGTATTCATCTTCAGCAATAAGTATTTTCGTTTTTTTTTGAATCATCACATCAACTACTACTTATATTTTTTATAAACCATCGGGATCTTAAAACGGCGAAATTAACTGAATATGTCCGAATCTCTTTATTCCAGTTTACATTATTATTATTTGCCAATATCAAAAGATTTTAACGGATCTAATTTTTTTCTGGAAACAAAGTACTTGTCGACTTTATCATCCCCGGTAATATCAATACTGCCGCCGTAATGACATTCGAAACAGCCATTAATTAACAAATACGTAGCTGAAGTGACACAGATCTTCCCCGGTAAACTGCTTTTCTCCATTATACTGGCTATATTCACAGTATTGCCCCATACATCATAAGTATATTTATTTTTACCAACAACGCCGGCAATAACATTTCCGGAATGAACTCCTGCTCTAATTTCCCATTTATATTTAGAAACCTTATTTCTTTCCGATAGATAATCCAGTATGTCTAAGGCAGCAAATATAACCGATGAAGCATGATTATCTGTTTCTCTCGGCAGTCCGCCGGCTACCATATAAGAGTCCCCCATAGTTTTTAATTTTTCAAGGGCATATTTGTTAACTATTAAATCAAAGTTATTGAAGATATCATTAAGCTCGCTTACAAGCTCGTGCGGGTGCATTCCGGATGCAATTTCTGTAAAGCCTTGGAAGTCGGTAAAAAGAAGAGTAACCATAGGAAATTCCTTTGGTTTAATAGAGCCGGTTTCTTTCAATTCTTTTACTATTTCCGACGGGAATATATTATGAAGAAGCCTGTCGGACTTAATTCTCTCCTCTTCCAGTTCTCTTGTTCTCTCTTTAAGCTGCTGATTGATTTTATGCTTGTATATAGCCATCTCAATCGAAGAATGAAGCGCCCGTTCATCAAACGGTTTTAGAACATAACCGAATGGCTCAGTAATCTTTGCACGCTGAAGCGTTTCGTTATCAGCTAAAGCAGTCAGGTAAATAATCGGTATTGTAAATGAGGTCATAATTATCTCTGCAGCTTCTATTCCTGACATTTCTCCTTCCAATATAATATCCATCAAAACCAAATCAGGATTTAACTGCTTACTTTTTTCAATAACCTCATTACCGGATCTTACGGAACCTAAAACTCTATAGCCTAATCTCTCTAAAGTATTTTCAATATCCTTAGCTATAATGTTTTCATCTTCGGCTATTAATATTTTTATTTTATCATCCATTTAAGCGCCTGTTTAAGACTGAAATTTCCTTTAATTTTTATACAGTAACTTTATTTACAACATATTTTCATAAATTAACCTTTAATACAGGCAAACTTAATTATTTATGAATTAAATTCAATAAGTAATACTTTTTCCGTGCGGAACAAAGAAATGTGATCGTGAGTTGATATCAATGCTCACTTCCTGAATAAGAATAAGCTGCATGTTAAAACCATGATTTGCCTTCAACATATTTTAGATAGGCATTATAAATTTTACCGGTAATTTCTCCTGTTTTCCCGTTACCAATAATCCTTCCATTAATTTGAGTAACAGATTTTATTTCAGTTGTCGTACCCGAGATGAAAAATTCATCGAAATTTTTAATATCACTTTTGTGAATTGCCTGTTCGCTTACTTTGATACCAATACTATTACATATTTCCAGAATAACTGTACGTGTTACACCGGGTAAGATAAAATTTGATAAGGGAGCGGTCCATGCCTCTCCGTTTTTTATTCCCCAAAAATTTGTGTGTGAACCCTCCATAAGATATTCATCCTTTATTAAAATTGCTTCTTCAGCCCCTTCTTCAACTGCATGCTGGTTTGCAAGAACAGCCGGTAAAAGTGAAATCGATTTAATATTACACCTTGACCACCTGATATCTTCTTCAAGAATTACTTTAATTCCCTTGTCAATCATAAGGGCATCATTCTCTATCGGGGAAACGGATATAAAAATGGTTGCCCTTACTTCATCAGGCGGGAAAGAATGCTTCCTTGGAAATGAGACTCCACGGGTTACCTGGATATATATCGATAGGTTTGGATTAGAATATTTGTTCACTTTAAATAATTTATAAATATTATCCTCAAGAACATCTGTTTCAGCAAAATTTATTTTTATAGCTTTAAGACTATTCCTAAATCTTTCCAAATGGTCCGCATATCTGAATAATTTTCCATAGTATGTCCTGATTACTTCATATACACCATCGGCATAAAGGAAACCACGGTCGAATGGGGAAATTTTAACGTCATCAAGCTCTAAAAACTTTCCGTTGAAATAAACTATCATATAATCACTAAAAAAGAAACTTATGAATTTAAGATCATATTCATCGTTGCAGCATCTATATTGCCACCGCTTATTATTATCCCCACATTCCCTTCCGGTATCATGGCGCCGCTTAACAACGCTGCAATTCCAAGAGCGCCGGAAGGTTCTACAACAAGTTTCATCCTGAAGAACAAAAATTTAACAGCATCCATTATTGCTTTTTCCGATACCGTCTGCATATCATCAACGTATTCAAGAACAATCGGGAAAGTGATTTTTCCCAGCGATGCGGTGCGGGTTCCATCAGCAATTGTCGGGGGATTCTTTACGCTATGCAATATCTTAGTTCTAAAAGACCGGACGGCATCATCAGCCGCCTCTGGCTCAATACCGATAACTTTGCATTTCGGGCAAATACCTTTTGCCGCTATAGCTGAACCACTTAATAGACCGCCTCCTCCGCAAGGGACAAGTAAATAATTCAGATCTTTTATTTCTTCAAATAGCTCTAAAGCAGCAGTGCCCTGTCCTGCTATTACATCCGGATCATCAAAAGGAGGAATTAAGCTGTAGCCGAATTTTTCCTGTATTTCCCTTGCCACTTCTTCGCGCTGTTGTTCGGAAGGATTATATTCAATAATATCGGCGCCATAACCGGCTGTTGCTTCGAATTTTATAACAGGAGCATTATCAGGCATTACAACCGTCGTCTTGATTCCCAAAAGTTTCCCTACTAATGAAACCGCCTGGGCATGGTTGCCCGATGAATAAGTAATCACCCCTCTCGATTTTGCTTTACCCGGTAATTTTGAAATAGCATTAAATGCGCCGCGGAATTTAAAAGCGCCTGCTCTTTGAAAGTTTTCACACTTAAGAAAAACATTCGCTTTGGCAATTTTATTCAGTGTCCCGGAAGTCATTACAGGAGTTAAATTAGAATAACCTCTTAACCGTTCCTTAGCTTCCAATACTTTATCAAGCATAAATAATCCGTTCATCGGTTAGATAAATTTAGAATTGGGAAAAATATTTTAATCATTGGTAATATTTATATACATACTGAATAACGCCGGTAGGGTTACCGTCATCATCAAATCTATTTTCTTCTATTATATTCCCATTTTTATCATATTTATAAACCGACTTTGACACAAAGTCATCATTCGAGTTATAATTTAAAGATTCAATTTTGTTCCCGCCGGGATCATAGTGATTAATAATTTTGAATTCCGGTTTACCGCTTTCATCGTACCATAAATCATCGGTCAGGTTTCCTTTATCATCATACTTATAGAGATAATATTTTTCTAATTTACCAATATTACTGTACCGGGAAGCCTTTTCCTTATTACCATATTTGTTGTATTCATAAACATATTTCTTATCTGCCTTTCCCTTTGAATCATATCTTATAGTTTCAGTTCTAAAACCATTTTTATCATATTTATATTCATATTTCTGATCGACCTTAATGTCTTGTGTATAGAACACTGCAGACGTCATGAATCCATCAGGGTTATACTTTAGCTGAGAAATTTTCTGACCGTTGGTTAATTTCCCTTTTGAGTTATATATAAACTGAATTTTATCAACTGAAAGTATTTTCTGAGATTTAATAGAAATTCTATCTTCCAAATCCAGATTTTTAATTACGGGCGGCTTTTCTTCAACAACAACTTTGGGCTTTTCTTCTTTAACTAATTTTGACGTCGATGAACAGCCATTGAAGAATAGTATTATCAGCAGAATTGTCGAGATAAAAACAATCCTTTTTTTCATTCTGAAACTCCGAAGATTTTTCACATTAAATTATTGAACTTTTTTTGGATCAATAAATTATAATCTATTTAATAAAAACTTTATAAATGTAATGAGCCTTATTTAGTCATAAGTTCGCCATCTTTGAACTTTTTTTCATCAGATATTTTCCCGCTTTTGTCATAAGTTATCCATCTGCCATCTCTTTTACCTGAAATATAATTACCTTTCTCTCTGACTTTACCATCCAAATAATACCATATCCACATGTCTTCCGGGATATCATTTTTAAAATTGCCTTCGCTCTCAATCCGGGAGTTTTCATAATAGTACCTCCAAAGGCCTTCATTCTTATCATTCACCATTTGTCCGACTATCTGGGGTTTCCCTTCCGAATATAAAATTTTAAAATCACCGTTCCTAACCCCGTTAACTACATCATATTCAATAATCCTATTCGACAACCTGGCTTTCTCTCTGCCGGTGAATGGCGTAGTACTTCCGTATTTACATAAAAGTCCTTTTATTTTTACTAATTCTACTTTATTAATTTGTTTTTTTACACAAGAAGACAATGCTGCGGAAATACATAAAAAGGTTAAAGCCGAAATTCCTATTAGGATTGTTTTGATTAAGTTTTTTTTCATGTAAAGTCTGAATAAAATGGAAAAATTTATTTATTCAATCGCACGTCCCGGATAAGAACGACAAATAAATATATTTGCATTTGAAATGTAAGAAAAGAAGATCAAAGTTAGGATATTATTTCTATATCTTGAAAGAATAACTGTTCTATTTTATTTTGGAATAAGCTTCAAGTAATTTCTTTTTTGTTTCAAGAAGGTCCTGAGAAATAACCTTAACTTCTCCAAGCACAGGCATAAAATTAGTATCACCGTTCCATCGGGGAACAATATGAAAGTGGATGTGCTCATCCAAACCAGCGCCGCTTACTTTACCAAGATTAGCCCCGATGTTAAAACCTTCGGGGCTTAAAATAATTTTTAATATCTTTTCAGCTAATTGAAGTTTCTGCATAATCTCGGCATTTTCTTCCACTGAAAAAGAAGAAAATTTGTTTGTATGCCTGATGGGAACTATCATTAAATGACCGCTGTTATACGGATACAGGTTAAGAACTGTATAAGTATGTTTCCCTTTTTCAATAAGAAGATTTTCAGAATCATTTACTTCCAATTTAGCAGTTCTGCAAAGGACACATTCATTTGAATTGCTTTTATCCTTAATAGAATCGATATATTTAGACCGCCAGGGCGACCATAGTTTATTCATAATCTCTCATCAGTGCAGGTAATTCTAATGCCCTTCTTCTCTTGATTTATTGTATTCTTCAATTATTTTCTGTTCAACTTCTTTCGGTACTTCTTCATAATGTGAAAAATCTCTCTTATACATTCCCCTCCCTGAGGTTAAACTACGCAATGTAGATGAATACTTGTACAATTCAGCTAAAGGAACCTGTGCTTTAATAACCTGGAAATGTCCATCCGAATCCATACCAAGTATTTTACCACGCCTGCTTGAAATATCTCCCATTACATCTCCCATAAACTCTTCAGGCACAGTAACTTCAACTGTGTAAATTGGCTCAAGCAAAATCGGTTTTGATTCCTGAAAACCTTTCCTAAAGCATTGTGCTGCCGCTAATTTAAAGGACATTTCATCCGAATCAACAGGATGAAATGTTCCATCAAACAAAGTTACTCTAACGTCAACTACCTGGTTTCCGGATATTACTCCCTTTTGCATAGTATCAACAATACCTTTTTCAATTGCAGGGATGAACCTGCCGGGTACAACTCCGCCCACTATTGCATCAACAAACTCAAATCCCTTTCCACGGGGTAATGGTTCAAATTTACAGTGGACATGCCCGTATTGCCCGCGCCCGCCGGATTGCTTCTTATGTTTATATTCAACATCATCCGCTTTACCCTTAATAGTTTCACGGTAAGGAACTTTTGGCTCAACAATGTCTACTTCAACACTGTATCTTTCTTTTAATCTTTTTACTGCTAAAGCCAACTGAAGTTCTCCCTGACCGGAGATAATTGTCTGGGAAATTTCGGGATCAAACTTAACTGAAAAAGAGGGATCTTCTTCATGAAGAGTATGAAGACCGGTAGCAATTTTATCTTCATCTCCTTTTGCTTTTGGAATAATTGCACTATTGATAACCTGCTCGGGAAAAACAATTTTATTTACTAAAACGGATAGATTTTTTGAAGTAAGCGTGTTGTTAGTATGGGTATCTTTTAATTTAACAACAGCTCCCAGATCGCCGGCAAGAATTTTTGTTACATCCGTTCTATTATGTCCGTTCAAAACAGAAAGTTGACTTAAGCGCTCAGTTTTACCATTGCTCTGATTGATAAGATCAAGCCCGGCAAAAACAGTACCTGAAAAGACTTTAAATAGTGAAAGTTCACCAACGTGCTGTTCGGAAATAGTTTTAAATATAAATAAGACTACTTCACCTGATGCGTCCGGTTTTAAAAGGATTTTATTTTTACTATCCTTTAATACAGCTTCCTCACCGCCTTTATCTGCGGGCGACGGGAAATATTTAGAAACGAAATCCAAAAAGTTGTTCATCCCAACAGCTTTAGTCGAAGAAAATGCAAATACAGGGGAAAGACTTCCTTTTGAAACAGCAATTTTAAGTCCGGTTTCAATATTTTCATTAGAAAGAGAACCTTCCTCAAAATATTTATTCATAAGTTCTTCGGTTGTTTCTGCAACTTTTTCTATAAGTTCTGTTCTATAAGTTTCAGCAGTTCCCCGGAGATTGCCGGGAATATCGGTAATATTAATTTTCTTACTGCCTGCCTCACCATATTGGTAAGCCTTCATAGAAAGGATATCAACAACAGTATTAAAATTTAAACCTTCATTTGAAGGGAATGTTACAACAATTGCATTAGGAGAAATTCTCTCTTTTGCTTGTTGAAAAGTCTTATTAAAATTAGAATGCTCATTATCAACTTTATTAATCAATAACGCTACAGGTAAATTTAATTCTCCTGCAAAGCGGACTGCATTTTCAGTACCGACTTCTACACCTTCAGCAGATTTTAAAACCATAATCGCAGTATCCGAGACTCTAAGCCCGGCTTTCACATCGCCTAAGAAATCGGAGTAACCCGGCGTATCAAGTATATTAACCTTAACATTGTTCCACTCGAGGTGAAGAAGAGATGAGGATATTGAGATTTTCTTTTCTATTTCATTAGGAGAGTAATCGGAAGCTGTGGTTCCTTCGGCAATATTTCCAATCCTGTTTATTTCACCGGAAGTATATAATAATATTTCAGAGAGCGAGGTTTTTCCACTTCCTCCATGACCGATTAAAGCGATATTTCGTACTGATTCAGCACCATATTCTTTCAAGAGAGTTCCTCCTTTAATACAAGGTGAGATTATCGAATAAGTCTTTGGTTATTTTCTTTTGTAGGCTTTCCAAAAGACACTTATCCCGTTAGCTATAGCTGAGAAGCCTTTGATAAAATCCATTATAGGGCCTTCAAACCCTCTCCTTATGTTTTCTTCTAAATCCAAAATAGTATCCACCCTGTTGTTAACTTTGGAAACTATATTCCGCGTTATCAAAAGCTGATCATCGGCGGAATCTGAAAGTTGATTTAACTTTTCGCTTAAATTTGTCGCAGAAGCAATAAGCGGCTTCATCTCCAGGGTTAAATCTTTAATTTCAATTTCAATTTCTTTAACCGTTCTGGAAATCCTGCTTAGGAAAACGACTAATGCAATACATAACACCGATGCAGATGCAAGCAGAATAACATACAAGACAGTGATGAATGAATTCATAATTAATTTCTAAATTTATTAAGCATTCTTGGAACTTTTATAAGCATCAACTCCGGCTTTAACGGCATCTTTAAGCCTGCCGCTTCCATTTTCTGTATTTTCTTTACTTGTGTTAATTGTAGTAGCGACTTTTGATTTAGCATCGCCAAATATTTTTTCGGCGTCCCTAAGAAGTTCTTCCGATTTATTTTTTGCATCGCTAATTAATTTCTCGGATTTCTTCTTGCCTTCGTTAATCATATCTTTTGCTTTGTCTTTCGCCTCTGCAATATATTTCTCAGCTTCGCCCAAATATTCATCAGCTTTTTCTTTTATATCACTCCTTAATTCTTTACCGCTTTTAGGAGCATAAAGCAACGCTAAAATTGCGCCAATAGCTCCACCGGCAAGAAAACCAATCAAAATACCTTTACCAACATTATTTTCAGACATGGCTAACTCCTTTTTTTTATCAATTAATCATAATAGTTAAAATAACAAGCACCTTCCTGAAAATCAAGAAAGTAACATTTATCTTAGAGAATATTTTTTATGAATTTGCAGAAGTTTTACTTCATGTTTTTAATTATTTCTGCCGCAAATTCGGATGATTTTACTTCCTTAGCACCTTTCATTTGGCGTGCAAAGTCATAAGTAACCACTTTTGACTTAATCGTCTTTTTTAAAGCTTTCTCGATTATCTTTCCTACTTTACCCCAGCCAATATATTCAAACATCATAACACCAGATAATATAACAGAACCCGGATTAACCTTATCTTGCCCCGCATATTTTGGAGCAGTGCCGTGCGTGGCTTCAAAAACTGCAGTGCTGTAACTCAAGTTTGCCCCCGGAGCCATACCAAGCCCGCCAACTTGTGCTGCCGCTGCATCAGAGATATAATCCCCATTCAGATTAGGAGTTGCAACTACATCGTATTCATCCGGTCTAAGAAGTAATTGCTGAAACATACTGTCGGCAATTCTGTCTTTTATTAGAATTTTTCCTTCAGGCATTTTACCGTTATGCATGGAAAATAGTTCTTCTTCAGTAACAATTATATCCCTAAATTCTTCTTTGGCTACTTTATATCCCCAGTCTTTAAAAGCGCCTTCGGTAAATTTCATTATATTACCTTTATGAACTAATGTAACGCTTTTCCTTTTATGATCCCTCGCATATTCAATAGCTTTTTTAACCAGACGGGCGCTTCCGAACTCACTCATAGGCTTTATCCCGATACCGGAAGGTTTACGAATATTTTTATTGAACCTGGTATTAATAAAATCTATTATTTCTTCGGCATCATTCGTGCCTGATTTAAATTCAATCCCGGAATAAACGTCTTCCGTGTTCTCCCTGTAAATGACAATATCCAATTTCTTCGGTTCTTTCATAGGACTCGGTACGCCGTTGTAATATTTAACAGGCCTTACACAGGCAAATAAATCCAGAAGCTGCCTTAATGCAACATTCAAGCTTCTAATTCCACCCCCTATTGGAGTAGTAAGCGGGCCTTTAATTGCCACTGTAAATTCTTTTATTGCCTCTACTGTTTCATCCGGCAGCCACTGATCGTGTCCATAAATAGATAATGCTTTTTCACCTGCAAAGATTTCCATCCAGGCAACTTTCTTTTTCCCTTTAAATGCTTTTTCTACTGCCGCATCAAAAACCATTTTGGAAGCATGCCAAATATCGGGTCCGGTTCCATCTCCTTCAATAAAAGCAATGATAGGGTTTTTAGGAACCTTCAACCTGCCGTTTTTAACTTTTATCTTCTGACCATCGTGTGGAACTATAATTTTTGAATATGCCATTTTCCAGCTCCTTATCTAATTTGACACAGTTTCCATGCTAATCTTACCAAATCTATTTTGATAAATTGTTACGCTAATAATTCCGGTCAATACCGCAAACCAAAGCGTCGCTACCCTGATTATGAAGGTGGAAGCAACAGCAATGTTTTTGGGAAAGTTATTCCGGACAAGCATAAAAGTAAGCGATCCTTCAGTTACGCCCAAACCGCCCGGCAGCATGGAAATTGCCCCAATTATGATTGCAAAACCGTAACTAAATGACGACCACAAAAAACTAACTCCTATATTAAAATTAATAAGAATTAAATGATAACCCAAACATTCGAACGACCACGAGACGAGGCTCAAAAGCGTCATATATATCAGGGGTAGAGGTCGCAGCAGTTGGTATGAGCTTTCATAAGCATTATGAATGCTTTCAAGATGCTTCCTGAAAAATTTACTTTTTTCAAACAGCCCGATAAGCGGTTCTGCAATACTCCGGTTGCTTATTAAAATAAGAACTACAAGAAAAAATATTCCTACTCCAATTACAATTCCTCTTCCGAAATTAAAAACATACGCTCCCAACAGCGCAATAAAAATTAGAGAAACAAAATCTGTTATTCTTTCCGCGAAAACTATCGGGAAAGTTTTACTGATTGGAGTTTTTGTCACTTCTTTTACTAAGTAGGATTTCAGTAATTCTCCCATTTTCCCTGGAGTAACGCTCATAATTAATCCTGACATAAAAATCGAAAATGAATCTATCGTCTTTATTTTTACATCAACAACTTTTAGATAATAATCCCATTTCAAAAACCGGATGCAATAATTCGTCAATGAAAGTAACAAAAGCAGCGGAATAAGAAACCAGTTAAATGAAGCAAATGCAAAAATAACATTATTGAAATTGGCATAAATGGTAAATCCAAGGTAAAGAATTCCTGCAATACCCAGAGAAATAAAAATATTTTTCTTAACTTTTTTCAGCAAGTCAAATTATCCTTAATAATGATTGATAAAGCTTTGTTAACGGCAGCCCGACAACATTATAATAGCAGCCGGTTATTTTTTTTATGAACACGGCGCCATAATCATCCTGAATACCATAGGCGCCGGCTTTATCCATAGGGCTGCCGCCTGCTATATATTCTCTGATTTCACTAAGTCCTAATTTTCTAAAAGTAACCAATGTCTTTTCATAATCCGTTATCATTTTGCCATTAAAAGAATTATAAACGGAAAAGCCTGTATAAACTGAATGAGTATTGCCACTTAATGTTTTCAATATTTTCTCAGCATCTTTTTTATCGCGCGGCTTGCCTATTACTTTCCCTTTTAAAACTACAATTGTGTCGGCTGTTATAAAAATTCCTTTCGCTGTAGTTTCTATGGCTTTCTCCAATTTGTATTTCGAAAGCCTCTTAACTATATGTACCGGTCTTTCTCCTATTTTAAAACTTTCTTCAACATCTACTCTTAAAACTTTAAAATTTAAATTCATTTGTTTTAAAAGTTTTTTTCTTCTTGGCGAACCGGAAGCTAAAACAACGGGTAAATTTGTTTTAATCATTTAAGTCTGCCTACTTCTGTACCGGGAAAATAAAATGAAAGAATATCTTTATAACTTTTGCCTTCAACAGATTGATGTATTGCTCCCCACTGACAAAGTCCCACGCCATGCCCGTAACCTTTTCCTGTAATAATAACCGTTTTATCGCCATCAATTGAAATGTTAAACATTGTACTTCTTAAAATATTATTATTATCGGCGGTTCTGATTATTGAACGAATTTTATTCCCTTCAAGCTTAATAATCTTTTCTTCGCCATCATTTGAAAGCAAAGTAATCTCAAGCAGGGTTACTCTTCCGGATTCATCTGTGTCTTTAATTTTTACATCTTTTAAGGAAAAATTTTTATCGCCGATGAAAGTTGAGGTTCTGAGTCTTTCGATAAAAACATTTTCAGGATATTTTTCTTCCCATGAAAAATTAGAAGCGATAGAACAATTAGGAGGATCACCGTCTTCAACACCTTGGAGATAAGGAATACTTTTCAAGCCGAAAACATACTTTACATTTTCAGTATGCCCGCCGCAGGAGGAATGATAATATACCTTAGCGGGTTTATCATTATACTTTAATATCCTCCCGAATGTTTCATTTACTGCGCGGCTTGCTAATTCCTTTTCTGCACCAGCGCCCCCGTAAGCCTGATCTCTCATATCAAGGTAGATATCAAAAACTTCATTATTGCTTTTCAAACGATTAATTGCATACGTTCTTGCACAAATTGCAAATGCTTTTAAGGCTTCAAAATAACTGTCGTCTCTTCCAGTGGGCATTTCTGCAGGAACAACACCTTTTAAGTAATCTTCAAGCGGCAATTGATTTACAACTCTTATTGTGTTCCCTTCTTTCACAACTTTTAGAATTCCCCTATAGCTTCTTCCTTTATAAGAAACCGGATTCTCTTCTTCTGCCGGTTTCAATTGAAAATACGCTGCATCAAAAATAGAGTCGGCTATTTTTAATTTTAAACTATTACCGGTAATGGAAAAACTTAATACATTCCTGCTTTTTACTATTGCTATTATTTTCTCATTCTTATACAAAATTAAGGGGCTTTCAACCGTATACGATAAATTAAATTCCTGTTCATTCAGCAATACTTTTATTGGCGCACTGTTGGACGGAATATACTCTTTTTTCGTTTCCGCAAGCCTGGTGGTTGTTGAACATGAAGGAAGAATTAAAATAATAAAATATAATAAAAAGACATAGCAAAGTTTCTTATACATTTCAATCAATCGAAGCTAATATTACTTTATTACAAATGAGTTATTAATATAATATTTTCTTTAGATAAAAAATTAAAGATTTGCTTAATAGATTGGACACTATATGAAAGAATATTACCTAAACATAGCTTTTATACTTCCCCATGTTTGTTTAACGCCCGAAATAGTGTTTAAGTTGCCTGTATTCGATGTAGCTATAACATTACCATTAGCATCAATTAATTGTATTTGATATATATAAAATACATCAGCGGTTTTATATATAGGATCCGTCCATTGATAAGAATAATTATTACTTGAAGCGGGAATTGATTGAATATTTACAAAAGTTGTTTGGGGAGTTTTTCTTTGTATAATGAAACTTTCTTGTGCAGATAGAGATATACCTGAAACAGTCCAAGTAAGAGCACCATTATTTCCCATAACTAAAGTTATAGGGCTAATTGCAAAGACCGTAGCAATATAAACTAAAAGAATTAGGAAAATTACAATATGACCTTTTTTCATGGCTAAAATATATTGCGCTCCGTAAATAATGTCAAGCAATTTCTGCAATAAATTTAAATTAATTCATCGGTTATATTTTAACTGCTTGTTATTTTAATGCCAAAATCAATCGCTTATTGAACTTCAAATTACCCTTCTGCGTCAAATCTTCGAACGATTTTTGAAATTAATGATTGCCGATATTATATGTTCCCACATTATTTGCTAAATAGCAATAGTACAAAAATTAATCCCAACACTTTTACTTAATGATTATTGTGAGAAATATCATTTGCCGATTTAATTTAATAATATATTTTCCTTTAAAATTTATAACTGACAAAAATGAGACTAAGGAGGTTTATTAAGAAACATTTTTAAAAGCCTTGTTACCATTCATTATTGTTGTAATTGAAGGTTGCCTGACATGATTTGTACAACGCTCTGAAAACTTAAGTAATAACCAATGATATTAAAACGAAAGGTGATGCAAAATGGAAAATGCAAGAGAAGTCACACTCTCTATTTTAGAGGATTTAATAAATATCTGCAAAGAGGAAAACATCCTGTTCAAAACTGCGTCCGATAAAATAACAAACCCATATCTAAAGAATACACTTAATAATTGTGCTGATGAAAAGGATAGAAACATACATAGCCTTGAAACCGAAATAAAGCGACTCGGCGGGAAATTTGATGGAAAAGATATTCAGATTTCTCAGAAAATTCTTGAGAAATTTGGCTCATTTAATGATGATATAGAAATTTTGGCACAGTGTGAAAAAATAGACGATATTGTGTTGAGCAAATATTCTAAAGCAATGAACGGAGATATACTTTGGGAAGTAGTACCTTTTGTTGCAAAACAGTATTTTGCTTCGGTTAATCTCCATGAGAAAATTATATATTTATGTAAGAGTGATCTTCCAAGCGCAGTGTATTCTTAAAGATACCCGGAATATATGGGCAAGTATCAACCGAACAATGAATTTAAATCTTTATCATCGAATTTAGTTTTACCAAATCTTTTATAGGCAAGATCCGTAGCTTCCCTGCCGCGAGGTGTACGGTTTATAAAACCCTGCTGAATTAAAAACGGCTCATATACTTCTTCAATAGTACCGGGGTCTTCATTTACTGCAACAGCAAGAGTATTTAATCCAACCGGTCCGCCCTTATATTTTTCAATTATTGCAAGAATAATTTCTTTATCCATTTCATCAAGCCCATACTCGTCAACTTCCAATGCAGCCAATGCTTTTTTAGAAACTTCAACATCAATAACTTTTTTATTTTCAAAGTCGGCAAAATCGCGAGTTCTTCGTAGCAGGCGGTTGGCGATTCTTGGCGTGCCTCTGGATCGCTTTGCAATTTCATAAGCGGCATCTTCATCAATGTTAATGTCAAGAATTTGACTGGAACGCTTGACTATTTTTTTTAGAATTTCAGAATCATAATAATCCAGTCTAAACTTTATTCCGAATCTATCTCTTAAAGGAGAAGTTAACATACCTGCTCTTGTAGTTGCACCAATTAAAGTGTATTTAGGAAGACTTATTTGTATTGACCTGGCATTCGGACCGCTGTCAATCATAATATCCAGTTTATAATCTTCCATCGCCGAATAAAGATATTCCTCAACAACAGGGCTTAACCTATGTATTTCATCTATAAACAGGACCGATTTCTCTTCCAATGTAGTTAATAAACCGGCAAGGTCACCGGGTTTTTCAAGAACTGGCCCGGAGGTAATTTTCAGCTTTACGCCAATTTCATGGGCAATGATATGGGCAAGAGTAGTTTTTCCTAACCCAGGAGGACCTGTCAGCAATACATGATCGAGCGCCTCTCCGCGTTTTAATGCGGCGGAAACAAAAACATTTAAATTATCTGTAATTTTAGGCTGACCGGAAAAATCTGATAATCTTGAAGGACGCAGAGATTGTTCGTATTGTTTCTCTTCCTCGTTTGTTTCCGGGTTTGTTGATGCAGATTTTCTCACATGCTTATATTGTTATAAATAATAAAAAAAACTGATGGACTAAATTAAATAGAATAATTGGAACAAACATAAATAACAAAAAGTATTTCGTGACTATAAATATATTTATTCTTTCATCGTAGGTTAATTATGTCTCTATCTGTTTGTTCTGAAGTTTAAACCAATGGATTATTAATACCATAAACGCCATTGCGGTTAACATGAGGAGAGTCATACCGATTGTGTTCCAAATACCAAGGCTTTTATCCAAGATACTTATTAAACCGGGGTTCCAGGCGCTGCCGTACAAAATAGTAAGATGAACAATATAAATTAATAAAGTATTTCTGCCGACAAGTATAAATATCCTTGGTATGGATTTTACCTTTAGTGCAATTATAGAAACTAAGGAATTAAGAATAAGAACAATTCCAAGCCTGTAAAAGATAAGGTTGGGGCTTGTAGTCCAGAAATTTGAATGACCGTATAATAAAATTTCAAGCTCGTTGCCTAATAAAGCAAAAATGACTAATGCAGCCCCAAAACCTGCAAGCCAAAAGCTAAATTTTATTGATTTGAAGCTTGCCGGATGTTTTGCAAGATAACTGCCAAGAGCTCCTCCGGCAATTACGTAGCCGGTCCACGGGAACAACGGAAAATTAGAACCGCTGCCGTTATAGAAATAATCTGCAATCCAAACTGGAAAGTAATTAAGCCAGTTTATAGAACTAAACGGTTGATATAAACCAAAGAAAAAAAGCGCTCCGGCAGAAAAAATTACATAATCGTTTATCTTAAATTTTTCACCGGCCAATAAAAGTATCATCAGGAAAAAAATGCCAAAGCCAATTAAATGCAGTACGTCTATTGCGAAAAAATTTTTCCAGGCATAAGCAGTAACGCCGGAAAAATTAATAATTGACGGTGCCGGATAGCGAAGTAAATATCCAAGAAATATCAATAAGAAAAATCTTTTAATCCCTTTTTTTACTCTGGGATTGGCAGCGAAAGGTTCGTTTACTAATCTAAATAAATATGTGAAAACTGTACCGGCAGTAAATAAAAAAATCGGTGCCGTCATTCCCCTCATAAAAAACCAGAAAGAAAATAAGGGTGAATTCATATCCCTGTAATCATTGGATAGAAGTACATCAACAGTATGCCCTTGAACCATCTGAATCACTGCAAACGCTCTCATCAAATCAATAAATATAATCCTATTCTTCTTCGAACTCTGAGTCATTACCTGATCATTTCCAAAGCAAATTTTATTTAAACTTTAAAATTAAATAAATCTTTTTAAGAATTAAAGTGTAATAATATTCTTTTTACTAAAATTATCCATTGCGTATAGACAACTTCATAATAGAAATGGTTTAATATCACATATCTTACCGGTTTATACAAAAAAAGCCCCGATTTTATCGGGGCTTTATACATAGATGAGTTGATTTATTAGCTTACGCTAATTGTTTTTGGCTTTACCTTATCATGTTTTGGAAGGTTGACTGTTAACCGGCCGTTTTCATATTTAGCTGAAATCTTGGCAACATCTATACCATCCGAAAGTTTAAAATTCCTATAATAGTTTGCAAATACGCTTTCATTTAAGGTATATTTTTTTTCTAACGATTCATTATAATTGACTTTACCAAAAATAGATAAGAAATTTTCTTCCAATTTAAGATGAACGTTCTCCTTAAATACTCCGGGAAGACCGGCAATTAGGACGAATTCTTCCCCTGTTTCATATATATCTACTGCTGGAGCAATGCTGGGTTCACATTTTACAGAATCTTCCCACGATTTTTGTTCTTCAAGAACTTCTGTTGTTGAAGTTCCTTTATACTCGGACATAGTTATCCCTTTCATTTATTTTTATTTTTTGTTTTTAGTATTAAACTTTGTTTTGTAAAGAAAGTGCAGACCGGGCAAACTGCCCGGCCTGCATATTTATCTGCTAATTATTTCTTGTCATCATCAACTACTTCATAAGAAGCATCCTGCACATTTTTATCGCCGCCTTTTCCTTTATCACTGCTGCCGGTTGCACTATCATCCGGCGCACTATGTGGTTGTTCTTGCTGCTTCTGATCGGCGCCTGCCTGCGAATAAAGCTGTGAAGCAATTTCATTCCAAACTTTGTTCAAAGATTCGGTTGCAGATTTCATTTGTTCCGTATTATTTGATGAAATAGCATCTTCCGATTTCTTAATCTCAGCTTCAAGCTTAGACTTTGCATCTGCGGGAATTTTATCCTTCAACTCTTCAATCTGCTTCTTTGTCTGAAACACAAGAGAATCTGCCTGGTTTTTAACTTCAACAGCTTCTTTCTTTCTTTTATCATCGGCTGCATGTTCTTTTGCACTCTGCTTCATTTTTTCGACTTCGTCATTAGATAAACCGCTGGAAGAAGTAATGCTAATTTTTTGTTCCTTACCGGTAGCCTTATCCTTTGCTGCTACATGAAGGATTCCATTTACATCAATATCAAATGTTACCTCAACCTGGGGAACTCCGCGCGGTGCAGGTGGAATGCCGTCAAGATGAAACCTGCCAAGAGTTCTGTTATCGGCAGCCATAGGACGTTCACCCTGTAGAACATTAATTTCAACGGAAGGCTGGCTGTCGGAAGCAGTTGAGAACACTTCACTTTTCCTGGTGGGAATAGTTGTGTTTGCTTCGATCAATTTAGTCATTACGCCGCCAAGCGTTTCAATCCCAAGCGATAACGGAGTGACATCAAGCAGAAGAACATCCTTCACATCACCTGTTAAAACACCGCCCTGTATAGCTGCGCCGATTGCAACAACTTCGTCAGGGTTAACGCCTTTATGCGGCTCTCTTCCAAAAATCTTTTTAACAAGTTCCTGAACCATCGGTATTCTTGTTGAACCGCCCACAAGAATAACTTCGCTGATTTCAGAAGCCGATACGCCGGAATCTTTAATAGCCTGTTCGCACGGAATTTTGGTGCGTTGAACCAGATCATCAATAAGCTGTTCAAGTTTAGCTCTTGCTAAATTTACGTTAAGATGTTTTGGACCATCCTGCGTTGCCGTAATGAATGGAAGATTAACATCGGTTGTAGCTGAAGTTGAAAGTTCAATCTTCGCCTTTTCTGCGGCTTCCTTCAATCGTTGTAACGCCATAGGATCTTTTCGTAAATCAATACCTTCCTGCCTCTTAAATTCATCAGCAAGAAAGTCTATTATCCTTTGATCAAAATCATCGCCGCCAAGATGTGTATCGCCGTTGGTAGATTTAACTTCAAATACTCCGTCGCCAAGCTGCATAACAGAAACATCAAATGTACCGCCGCCTAAATCATATACGGCTACAATATGATCTTTAGTCTTTTTATCCAATCCATAAGCAAGAGCTGCGGCCGTAGGCTCATTAATTATTCTTCTAACCTTTAATCCTGCAATTTCTCCCGCATCCTTAGTTGCCTGCCTTTGAGAATCATTAAAGTAAGCCGGTACGGTAATTACAGCTTCGGTTACTTCCTGACCAAGATACTCTTCGGCAGTTTTTTTCATCTTCTGTAAAATCATTGCACTAATTTCAGGCGGGGAATAAACGCGGTCGCCAATCTTAACGCGCGCTGAATTATTATCACCCGGGATTACTTCATACGGAACTTTAGTTTTTTCATCCTGAACTTCGTTAATCAATCTTCCCATAAATCTTTTAATCGAAAAGACTGTATTCTTAGGATTAGTAATTGCTTGTCTTTTTGCAGGTTGACCAACTAATCTTTCACCTGTTTTTGTAAAAGCAACTACCGATGGTGTTGTTCTGCCGCCTTCGGAATTAGGTATTACAACCGGATCGTTGCCTTCCATAACTGCAACGCATGAATTTGTTGTACCTAAGTCGATTCCTATTATTTTTCCCATTCTTAATCACTCCTTCTATGTATAGTACCAACAGCAGACATATTTCTGCCGTATTTATTAGTTAATTTTAATTTCTTTTTCCTGTGCTGTGCTTTTTGTTTTTCTTGCAACTGTTATTTTCAAAATTCCATCTTCATATGATGCTTCAATATTATCAGTGTTCAAACCTTCCGGAAGCTGGAAACTTCTTGTAAAGGGCCCGAAATTTCTTTCGGATTTAATAACTGGATTGTTCTTATTGTTCTTGTATAAATCTTTCTTTTCACCGGAAAGCGTTAAAACATTATTATTTAATGAAATTTTAATATCTCCTTTTTTTACGCCCGGAATTTCAATTTCGAGGTAAACATTTTCTTCATCAGAATAAAAATCCGTTCTTGGTTTTACCGAATAGTTGACATTAAGACCAATATTCGGGAATTCATCAAAAAAATTATGCAATTTTTTATTAAACGCATTAAAATCATTCCCTGGGCCAAACTTGATATATGTCATTTCTAACTCCTTACATAAAAACTTAGAATAAATAAAGCAATCAATATGCCAAACAATAAATTTGTTTTTAAATAATTATAATATAATGAGTTATCAAAGATAACGTAATATTATTGAATTGTTGTATTTTGGCGCATCTTCTGCCTTTTTGGCGTGTTAGATATTTATACTGACGATTAATCTGACAATTGTTGTAGAATTTAATTATTTTTAATCATTGAATTTTGAGGTTAACTTGTTCAATCTGGAAAATTTTGACATAAAATTAAACACCGATGTTATTGGTAGAAATTTTGTATATACGGAAGAAATTGAATCAACCAATTCTTTTTTGCTAAATAAGGTCAATAAGTTCAACACAGATGGTACGGTACTACTAGCGGAGAAACAAAACAATGGTCATGGAAGAAATAATAAAGTTTGGTATAGTACGCGGGGTTATAATTTAACCTTTTCCATACTGCTGACAAATAAGAAATACCTTAGTAAAAGATTTAATATTTTAAATTTTGCCGCCTCACTCGCTGTTGCTAACGCAATTGAAAATCTTTACCAGTTAAGAACCGAACTTAAATGGCCCAATGATGTTTTAGTTAACGGGAAAAAAATTGCGGGCATACTGATGGAATCCATTTCTAACGGAATCAAAGTGGAAAGGCTGGTAATTGGAATCGGTATAAATGTAAACCAAATTCTTTTTCAAGGCAATTATAACATTCCGCCTACCTCTTTAAAATTGGAATTAAACAATATAATTGACAGGGAAAGATTATTAGCAGAGTATCTTAACAACTTTGAAGAAACGCTAAATAAGTTTGAAGCTTCGCCAAATGATATTCTAAAAGACTGGAAATCCAAGTGCGAATTAATTGGCGAGAAAATTTCCATTTCAGAAGGCGAAAGTATCAGATACGGAATTTTTGATGATATAGATGAAGAAGGCTTCCTGTTATTAAAGAATAATGGGAAAATTGAAAAAATTTACTTGGGAGATGTAAACATTTAAATGTTATTAGCCTGCGATATCGGGAATACAAATATTAAGACGGGTTTGTTTTCTGATGATAAGCTTACTGAGAAGATGTTATTCAATAATATAGAATCTTTCAACGCTTATTTACATACAAAATCTGTTCATAATTTTGCAGTCTCTTCTGTAGTCCCTGAATTGACTAAAAAAATAATTAACGAGTCAATAGTTCTTAAAAATTTCTGTCCTTTCATCATAACTAAAGAAGTAAAATTTAATCTAAAGATTTCTTATGACTCACCGGAAACACTCGGTATCGACAGGCTGTGTTCTGCCGAAGGAGCATTTTCTCTTTACAAAAGTACCGAAGATTATAAAAATTTTGACGATAAGACTTATATCCTTGCAATTGATCTGGGTACAGCAACTACTATAAACATTGTAAGCTACCCCGGCGAGTTTAACGGAGGAATTATCGCTCCAGGTGTTACTATGATGTTTGAATCTTTAAATCACAGCACTGCACAGCTTCCTAATGTTTCAGAAAAATATTATAATAATTTTATTGGTAGAAATACCCGATCATCAATTGCAAGCGGTGTAATAAATTCAGGCATTGGACTAATTAAAAGTACAATTGGTTATTTAAAATCTGAGATGAAAGCTAAAGAATTAAAAATTTTTATTACGGGCGGCAACGCCGAAAAACTGCTGCCCTATTTTAACTTTGAATATAAATTTGTCCCCGAACTTGTACTATTAGGCGTAAAAACTATTTACGATAAAAACCATCAAGAGAGTTAGCGCGGGTAAAAGCCTTATGTTTTGATAAGAATATTATCAATCAGGCGTGTCTTCCCGAATTTACAGGCAATCAGAATATAATATTTCTTTCCTACCGATAAGCTTCCTGCTTCTTCAAACTTTTCTTTATCAACTATCTTGATATAATCTAATTTGGAAGTACTAACAGAAGAAATTTCCTCTTTCATTTTATTTATAATTGCGGTTGCACTTTTCGTATCTTCTTTGATAAGCCTTTGAGCAGTTTTAAGAGATCTGCTGAGTACAAGCGCATCTTTTCTTTCCTGCACCGATAAATAAATATTTCTGGAACTCTTTGCCAAACCATCTTGTTCGCGAATTATAGGGCAAACAATAATTTCCAGGTCCATTTTAAGATCTTTCACCATCCGCTTTATTATTGCAGCCTGCTGTGCATCTTTCTGACCGAAGAAAGCATAATCCGGTCTGACAATATTAAACAAAATGGAAACAATGGTGGTTACGCCTTTAAAATGAATCGGTCTGAACTCGCCCTCAAAATGCCTTGTAATTTTATCTACTTCAACAAATGTCTGAAATCCCTTGGGATAAATTTCCTCAACAGACGGGATAAAGACATAATCAACGCCGGCTTTTTTAAGGAGTTTTTTATCATGCACGATATCTCTTGGGTACTTTAATAAATCTTCGTTGGGGGCAAATTGAGTAGGATTAACAAAGATAGAAACAACTGTAATATCTGCTTTTTCTTTGGATTTTTTTACTAATGAAAGATGTCCTGCATGCAGGTATCCCATAGTCGGAACGAGCCCAATAGTTTTCCCCACGGCTTTATTTTTAGCCGAAAGGCGCTGCAAACCGTTAGCGCTATATATAGATTTGATAACTCCCTCAACTAATTAAAGTTAAGACATTAAAAATATTATTCTTTAAATCTTTTCGCGAGGAAATTATATCAACAAAACCCTGTTCAAGAAGGAACTCCGAGCGCTGAAAACCTGCCGGCAAATCTTTACCAATAGTTTGTTTTATAACACGCGGCCCGGCAAATCCGATAAGCGCCTGCGGTTCTGCAATATGAATATCTCCAAGCATGGCATAGCTTGCAGTAGTGCCGCCGGTAGTCGGGTCGGTTAAAACAGAAATATAAGGAATTTTTGCATCGGCAAGCCTCGCTAAACGTGAGCTTGTTTTTGCCATCTGCATTAATGAAAAAGCGCCTTCCATCATTCTTGCGCCGCCGCTTGCAGAAACAATAATTAATGGAATTTTATTTTTATATGCTCTGTCAACTAAACGGGCAATTTTTTCTCCAACCACGGAGCCCATACTTCCGCCGATAAATTTAAAATCCATACAGCCGAGTGCAACATCCATCCCGTTTACTTTCCCTGTCCCGGTTTTTATAGCATCATAAAGACCAAGCTTTTTAATTGTTTGCTGTATTCTATCGGTGTATTTTTTAGTATCTTCAAAACCAAGAGGATCGGAGGAACGCATTTTTTTATCCATCTCTTTGAACGTTCCTTTATCAAGAAGAATATCGATATATTCTACGCTGCCTATTCTAAAATGATAATTACACTTCACGCAAGTCCACAAATTAGATTCAAGTTGCTTCTTATGTACGATATCACCGCAGCTGGGGCATTTTTCCCATAGCCCGTCAGGCAAATCTTTCTTTTGCGAATCGGGAGAAATATTTTCTTTAGATCTTTTAAACCAAGCCATACCTATTCTTTCACAGTTTCTACATCGGCATAAATTATAATGTTTTTATAAGTATTTTTCGGATCGTTAGAAAGAACAGTTATCCTGCGTGAAAGCTTTCCCATCTTCCCGGATGAATCAAACTGAACTAAAATTTCTCCTTCTTTTCCGGCAGGAATGTCTTTATCCTTAATAACCGCAGCAGTACAGCCGCATGAAGTAGTAATATCTTTAATTCTAAGCAAACCTGTTCCCTTGTTTATTATTTTAAACGTATACTTACCAACGTCGCCTTGTTTCATTTTTCCAAAATCATGTTCTGCTTCAGGCATAAAAATTAAAGGCCCAACTACCGAACCTCCAATAGTATCTATGGGCATATATGATAAAGTAGGGGCGCCTGTTGGAACAGCCCTTGTTATAAATATTCTTACATCGGGATTATTAGGATCATTAGTTGTAAGCGATACATAATTATCTATACCTTTTGATGTACCGTTATTTGAATAGCTTACATCAAGTCTTGCAGAATCAGTTGGTGTAAGCGTCGTCCTGTCCAGGCTGGCAGTAATACACTTACAAGAAGAACTAACTCCCAATAACTTTAATACCCCGCCGCCGCCGTTAAATATCATATATGTATGCTGCAAAGTGGAGTTCTCAGGGAAATGAGAAAAATCATAATTAATTTGAGGTATAGTCACTTTAGGGCCAATCGATTGTGCAAATACATAAGCAGAAAAAAAAACTAAAAAAGATAGTACCTTTTTAAACATTTTTTCTTTCCTTTATAATAAAATTTTTAAGATAATTAGGTTCAAGATAGTCATAATTAGTCGTTAACAAATCAGCGCCGAATAAACTTCCCCATTTAGCTACAAAAACGGGTGAAGGTGCGACTAATCCTGCCTTCTTAGAAAGTAAATCCATCTTTTGTCCGTCTTCTTTTCCTAAGGTTCCTAAGTTTACATTACCGAAGGAAATACAATCTTTACTAAAATCCTGAAATCCCGATAAGTTTATTATCTTCAATTTCTCTACAAATATATAATTATTAAACCTGTCTAACAAATTGGATTTAATTTGAAATTTTGCACAATATATTTCTTCCATATTAACTTTATTCGCAATTATGAACGTTGTTTCTTCAGGAAGCAGCGATGCTATTTGAAAAGCGAGCGCTTCAAAGGTTGGAACAGGAATAATCGGCAAAGACAAACCGAATGCAATTCCTTTGGCAGCAGACATGCCGATCCTTAAACCGGTAAAGGAACCGGGACCCGCTGATACTGCTATTGCACCTAAATCCTTGGTTTCGATGCCGGCAGCCTTAATTACATAATCAATTGTTTCAAACAGCTTTTCTGCATGAACATTCTTAAAATGAATATTTGCTTCAAAAAACTTATCATAACTAAAATAGACGCATGCGCCGCATAAAACTCCGGATGTTTCTATAGATAGTATTGGTTTATTACTATTCATATTTTTCAAAAATAAATTTCCTTGAGAAGTCACTCTCTATATTTATATTAATTTCCAGCCTCTTGCGCGGTAAAACACCTGGAATTAAATTTCCCCATTCGATAAGTGTAATCGAATCATCGTCATTCAGATAATCATTGAAACCGATATCAAAAAGTTCGGCAGAATTTTTTAACCTGTAAAAATCAAAATGATAAATCCTAAATTTTCCCTTGTACTCGTTTACTATTGCAAATGTAGGACTGCTGACGTTATCTATGCCAAGGTTTTTTAGCGCATGTTTAATAAAAAAAGTTTTCCCGGTGCCAAGATTACCGTTAAGAATTACAACATCACCGGGTTTCAATTCATTTGAAAATTTTGACGCTAATGCAATAGTTTCATCTTCCGAATAAATTTTTTGGCTGAATAAAAAACTCATAACTATTTGGGTTCCATAGTTATTACAGGTAAAATCATTTCTTCCATAGAGATTCCGCCGTGCTGAAAAGTATCTTTGTAAAAAGCTAAATACTTATGATAATCGGTCGGATACACGAAATAATAATCTTCTTTTGCAATAATATAATTTATAGTAACGCCGCGCTTTGGCAATTTATATTCTTCCGGATTCTTTATGTAGATCGCATGCTTATCATCAACCTTCAGATTCCTGCCAAACTTAAATCTTAAGTTTGATGAAGCTTCACGGTCGCCAAGAACTTTAGCGCCTCTTAAACACCTGATGCTTCCGTGATCGGTTGTTATAATTATTTTTGCATTCTTGATTCCGGCAATTGCTTTGAAAGTAGATAATAGAGATGAATGTGTAAACCAGGTATTGGTTAAAGACCTATAAGCGGGTTCATCAGGCGCAATTTCTTTTAGAAGAGCAGAATCGGATCTGCCATGCGCAATCATATCTAAAAAGTTTACAACAACTGCGGTTAAATGAGAGTCCCGGTATGATAAAATATTTTGCTCAAAATTACGCCCAACTTCGGGATCGATTATTTTTATGTACTTTAATTCATTTCTTAATTTAACTTTTTTCCTGTCAAGAAAGAATTGAAGCAGTTCTTTTTCATATTTATTCATGCTCTTTTCATCATCATCACCGGAACTCCAAAGCTGAGGATAATGTTTTTCTATCTCAGATGGAAACAAAGCGCCGAATAAAGCATTACGCGCATAAGGCGTAGCAGTAGGTAGAATAGCGTAATAATATTCTTTATCAATTTTAAAAAGGTCAAGCAAGTGCTTTTCCATTACCAGCCATTGATCTAAACGCAAACAGTCTATCACAAACAGGAACACGGAAGATTTTGAATCATTTACATGCGGCAAAACATATTTAGGTAAAATTTCAGTTGTAAGACCGGGTGTATCAAAAGCATCGGCTGAGGTTATCCAGTTACGATAATTCTTTTCCACAAATTTTGAGAATTCCTTGTTCCCTTCCTTTTTTTGATCGTTTAACGTCTGCCGTAAATCAATTTCCGGGTGAGAATCCAGCTCAATATCCCAATTCACAAGTTTAAGATATATTTCAATCCATTCCGCAAAATCCATTTCATTTAGAAAAGCGCGTGATATTTCATTGAAATCCAAAAGATAATCCTTTGCTGCGTATTGCCCTGAAATAATTCTACCTTCAAGGATCTTTTTACAGACTAATAATATCTGGCTGGGATTAACCGGCTTAGTTAAATAATCTGTAATTTTCCCGCCGATAGCTTCATTCATAAGGCTCTCTTCTTCACTCTTGGTTACCATAACCACGGGCAGATTCGGATTTATTTCTTTAATTCGAGCAAGCGTCTCAAGTCCACCCATACCTGCCATCATTTCATCAAGAAAAAGCAGGTCATAATCATTTTCTTTAACAGAGACAATTGCATCTTCCCCGTTTGTTTCCGTATCAACTTCGTAGCCCTTCTCGGATAAAAAGATAATATGTGAGCGTAGAAGCTCTATTTCGTCATCAACCCACAAAATTTTATTTCGTTTCATAATCCTCACTTATTTTAAAATTGTTTTATATAATAATTTAAAATTTATTAGACATTTGCCCAAAGCTTCATAAAAGTAATAGGAAAATACTCACAGATTTTTATAATATTTGTGCCTGATCAGTCAATTTAAATAAATACATAGCTCTCAATTCAAAAGGGATATAATTCTTTAACCACCTATTGCAATATGCACATCTAACCCGGCTTGGTTGTCAGTAGTGGGTAAAAGAGTTGATGAGGCTGCTGGCTGTACGGTTGTTCTTGTATAAAAGATAGATAAAGAAACCTTGGAACTGATAGTATATTTAACTCTCGGTTCAATGGTAATTCTGGTTTGTCCATCCTGGAGCGTTCCGCCGTCTGTGAAATTTGTCATATCAAAAAGAACAGTCGAATTTTCACTATAAGTATAAGAAAATGTAAAGTCAACATCGTTCTTCAGAGAAATTCCAAAGAGCGGGAATTCAAACCCGGACTTTGAATAAGTTGCCGATACGCCAATATCTCTTGAAGCAGTCTGCGTCATATTTAAGGATGATAGTCCTAAAATAAATGTGGAACTGGTGGCATATTTTATACTGCCGCTCAAGCTCCCGTTCCAAAGCTTTCCAAATGTCATATTTAGCCCGATAAGAGGCGCAAAAGCATAATTAATCTGTTGTTGTTGTGTAACCTTATTTCCATTGGGATCAATGTACCAACCTTCAGTATAGCTTGAATTATATGAATGATCTAATGAAACTTTTTCGGCTATAGATTTAAATGGCCAATATTTTTCAAGTCCGTCCCAGGTAATGGTCCAATTAGGCCTTGGTATATAATCAGCAACATTCTGCAAAAAACTTGTCTGTGAAAGCAAAGGCAACGTTTCAAATCCTTCTATAAAAGCCTGGGAAAGACTTTGTTGCGGGTCTATAGCGTTAGGGTTATAAAGTTTATTTACCTGGCTTACACCGCTTTTAAATACACTTAAAAGAGACACAGGCGGCAATGACAGAAATGACCTGCTTAAAGTTCCTGTTGAGGTAATTGGTCCTGCGCTTGCAAGGGAACCATTTGGAGTTGCAGTTGTATATGGGGTACTCTGATTTAATGACCAGCTTAATTTCCAGGACAAATCTATCTTTGCACCTTCCCAAAGCGGACGGGAAGTTTCAAGGTCAATATTGTTACTTTGTGAAAAAACATCCGTTATTGTCCCTAAACCAGCCACTCTATCGCCGACATCCGAGCTTAACCCTAACATAAATAACCTTGAAGGTCCCTCACTCTGATTTAAAGTAAATCCCCAGAAATTACCAAAGCCTCCTCCATCGGCAGATAAAGCAGCTTTTGAGATTGTATTGCTGTTGCTGAAATTAATATTTATAGTTTCATAATCAAAAAATATTGTTTTGGCAATAGTTCTTAATAGCAGTACCGCATTTTTGATAGAGAACTTGTTAGCCATTTTGCTTTGGGATAATGAATCTAATTTTGCCGTCGTATCTGCAACAAAATTTTTATTTTTATTACCATCAGCTACTTTTTGTGCATCCTTATTAACTTCAATTGAATCCTTTTTAACTGTCTCCTGTCCAAAATTACGTTGCCTTCCTTCAGGATTATTACCTGGCTGATTTCCTCCCTGAGAATTACCACCGGGTGGAATCCGTCCGGGAGCATTGTTACCCTGAGGATTGTTCCCACGAATATTAGTTCCGTTAGGGCCATTTGACAACGATGAATTTTCATCTCCGCTACCAAATAATGGATCCATCAACGCTTTTAATGATATTTTTAAACTGACCTGAGATCTATTTTGGAAGCCGGCACTTTTTCCTGCATCAATATTTTTACCGGCAGAATCTTGTGTGATTTCACTAAAATTGTGCGCCCATTGGTAACCAACCGAATAACTTGCTGAAATATTAAAATTCTTATCAATATCCCAGATTGAAGGAAGCTTGGGAGAAACTCTGAAATCTACATTCTGTTGAAATGAAAAGTCCCTTCCGAAAAGTGCACCTGAAAAAATTTCCCGCCATACTTCTCTTTCAGACACAAGATTATTACTGGTATCGGTTTCAAGATAAGCTAAAGAAGAATTAATAGTTGCACTGTAATCCGTTGCTAAATTTATAAATCCTCCGTCTGTAATTTTCCAGGAAAAATTAAATCCTCTTCCTGTGGTAAAATCATGCGAGAAAATACTTGTTCCTTCAGTACTGGTAGTATCACTGGAACTTGGGGTTGGACGGCTTGTAGTAAAGGAACGATTTCTTTGAGCTGAAACATTAAACGCAAAACTTTGAGGCGCATAATAAATCTTAAGGCTCCGGTAATCAGTTAAAAAACCAAGTACTGAACCAAAAAAGGGAATTTTTACAGGCATAAAGTAATTATCAGGACTTGAACTTACAGAATAATTTATACCCGCATTCCATAACCATGAAGTAGTAGATAATACGGTGGGATTCCTCCCAAATGTTTTATTATAATTAAACATAAAAGACAGCGAATTAAAAGTATCCCTTATATACCATAAAGAAGTAGGTATTTTAAGTGCAATGGTACCCAGCGACCAGCTATCCGAAGTGTTGATTATCTGCGCGCTTGAAGTAATTTGTGCCGCTGTTTGATGTGTCGTATTTTTAGAAGTATCAGAATTTGCATTTGCAACAACTGCGGCAATAGCTACATCTGTGCCGGGTAAATAAAGGGGCATTTCTACACTTTCAGTATGAGAATAATTTAAACTAAAATTGCTCCCGGTTGCCAAATTAAATGGTAGAAGTTTTAACATATTAACATTACCGCTCAGGCTCCAATTTTTTGTATCGTTTCTGGAACCAAACTGGTTTGTCAGGCTGTGAAAATAAGGATCTGTATGACTCATATTAAAACTAACGCTTATTAAGTCGGCAAGCTTTATTGAAGTTGCCAAGGTGTATGCATTTCCCGAATGGTTATCAGCGCCTACAACCCTTAATTCATCTACCCAAACTTCTCCTCTTAAAGTTGTATTATTTGTATTATTTAGAATCTCTATTGTAAAATAACTGAGGGAAGTTAATGAAGGATTTCCTTTTATTGCATAATAACGGTCAGTATAGCCGCTAATTAAAACAGTATGAATGGTCGTGTCGTTTGTCGAAGTCTGGGCTTCTTTTATTGCGGTAAGATCTTTAAAAATGATATCAGCATCATCCCAGTCTTTAAGAACAGGCTGGCGGTATTCATAATAGTTATTTGTATCCGTTCCAAACCTCAGAATCGCTTCAGCATTACTCTTCCCGCCTGTAGTACCGGCAATATTTGTACCCGGTGTTATGTCACCATGAAAAAATATTTTCATCTCCGAATAATTAAAAACGTCAAGAGGGCGTGGAAGATAATCAACTACTTGACGATTAACACCGGGTTGAAGTCCGCTGACAATTAAGTCCTGCGACTGCTCATTTAAATATACTGTTGCGGTTGTCACGGTACGGTCCAATTCCCTTTGAAGGCCGGGAGGGCTGTAATAATTAGGATTATCCTCTAAGTTTATTACTCCTAATGACATTATAGTATCATAAGGTATTACCTGCTGCCATGTATTACCTGTAAGATTAAACTCTGCAAACCTTATATGCACCAATTGACTACTCCCGGTGGTAAAAACACGAATAGTCCCAACATTCGATAAAGTAGGGGAACCTATTGAATCAGTATATTTTTGTAATGGGATCCTGTATAAATGCCAGCCTAAAGTTGTATTCGGTAAACCGTCAATTAAATTTAAATTCTGCGCCGCACTTGTATCCAGTGGAACATTGTACCGGTAGTAGCTGTTAACAACATCTAAATTGCCGTTAAGGTTCAAATCCTCAGTATCGGGAATTCTGCCTATATCCGTATTGACTCCATTCCCTTCCGTACCATCTACATTAAAGTAACTATAAATATCACTTGGGTTAGGACTTGAAAGGTCAAAATCGTCATTATCCGGATCAGCTTTATTTTTTGTATAATATCCTGCATTTGTTGCCGAATCTATTTCCTGCGCATCAGTCATCCCGTCAATACCAACATCTGACCCCGGAGCAAGTATACCGTTATGATTTATATCTTCCGTATGAAGAATATGATCTCCAAAAGTATCTTCACTTATTTGTCCCAAATCAATATATAGCATTGCTCCCTTGGGTGTACTTGGGTCTACCCACATCCAAAATTGAATGTACTGCATATTCTGCGCCTGGAGGTTATTTGCAGTGGTGGAAAGGACTTTCATCATTCCTCCCCAGTTTTTCTTCACATCCACACCCGTTTGATTTGGATTCATGTTTTTTGGATTCATGTTATCATAACCGGGTGTATCGGGTAAAAAACAATAGTCCATAACAGATTCCTGCTGATCCGTTGAGGAAACCTGCTTTGTATTGCCATAAATATCACTGACTTTTACATTAGAAGGAGTAACGGAGAACCACCAGCTCTTTGCCTTATATCGCATCAGATTTTGATAATAATTTTTAGTCGGATCATCCATATACTGAGAAGTATTATAACCGCTAAGTTTAGCAAGTGAATCCGGTGCGCTTAAATCCTTCCAGACAGAATAGCCAACACCTATAGGAATTAATTTCTCTGAACCTTCAAAATCATCTATGTAAGCTACACTCTGCCCGCCGTCATCAGTAATAGTACTCTTTATTGTATTTGGATTGGGAGCCATGTGGGCAAATTCACCGGCAAATGTAAAAGACGACATCTGCTTGGTTGAAATTACTTTATCAAGAGCATCCGTTAAAAAAGGAAGATCGGAGGCGGTGTTGAAATCAACACCCATCATTGTATTACTTAACGGCTCCTCGCCTATTCTAACTTTATCGTTTAGTGACTGCTCATTAAGATTTAAAATAGAAAATCCGAGTTTGGTTTTATCCGAGATATTTACCATACCCCTCGCCCCAAGCATTGTTTTAGACGCAAGAGTAAACAGGTCATTCTGCTCATAAGTAATACTTAAGGCTGCCCCGGGGATTAAAGCATTATTGTTCATTATAGTTAGCTGTCCTGTGTTATAATCAACAGTATAGTCTTGACTTGCAGTTAATTGTTTTCCATTAAGAGTAAGTTTAACCGAATTTTCTACCAGGTTAAACCCGAGTTGATAAATGGATGTTGCATTGCCGGTGTATGTTCCGTTAATAGACCATTTATCATGTACCTGATCTTGTGCTGCAAAAGTAGATGTTGTATCATAAACCGACTGAAAAGTTAAGCTTGTATCTGTTAATCCTTTTTGAACAAGACTTTGGGAACTAAATGGTTCCAGCCTGGGAAATATAATTTCTCCGGCAGCCGGTATAATAGTTATTCCCGGACGCCAGTCGAATATGTTATCCGGATTAGGGTTCCCTGATGCATCGTAATTATCCCACCCGAAAGCATTTAATAATTGAATCTGTGCATTCCCTTCAGGGTACGTAGTAACAGCGGTTTGCCCGGGAATTTCATATTTTATCTGTACAGTAAATCCATTCTGTTGAATATTTGAAGCTTGTATGGAATAGATATTCTTTAACATCAGTTTCCAGGCTTGGGCATATTGAGGTATAAGGTAAGGCGCTTTAACCAATTTTAATATGACTCTTGTCGAAGTATCTACCGCTGCAGTATTAATCATCTCACCATACTGCTGGGTACCACCATTATAAGTATATGCAACTGCAATCGCATCGGCATCATTAACTGTAGTAAGAAAAGTAATAAATCCGGTCTGATAATTCATTATGTAATCAGTACCTTCAGTTAATAGCACAAACAAGCCTGTAGCGTTGGTTCCGGGAACTGCGGTAAAATTAGAAGATCTTAAAGAATCTAATGTTGCAGGATATGTTGAATTTACGGCAACATTAGGGAGATTTAACCAGGCATTAACACTTCTTTCTTTAGCTAAATTAACTAGCACGGTATTTTGAGATTTCCACACCTGTATTTGAATTATTTTGTTAGTATAATCAACCTGGGGGACGGCAGCTCCATAATAGTTATAAAAAATATTATGAGCAGCAGTTTGACTTGCAAAAATCGTATCTACAAAGAAATTATTTGTCGCATAATTGTATGCACGAAGTGCAAATGTTGATGACTGAGTACCGTTGTTTACCGAAACTGTCTTCATTTGGCCCTTTTGTTGGCTGGCAAGAGTTGTTAAAGCTAAAGGTCCAAGCTTAAATTGTGCCTTAATACCGAAAAGGGCATCGCTTCCGCCAACTAACGGAGATGCCTGCATAGCGACGTTTCCCGCTTCAATACTTTGAACAATTTCATCCTCATACCCGGTATATTTAATCTTCAACTGATTTTGATAATCAAAAGTACGCTGGGTATTCCAGTCTGCGCTTATATTTAATTTATCGCCTATTGTACCGTTTACATTTATCTGTACCTGCTGCTGGAAGTTTGGTGTATTTTGGGTATTACCCAGCGCAGATGTGGTAACACCCTGTGTCGACGTATTATCCCATGCGGCGTGAATATCAACAGCGCCGCCGATTTGAAGTTTAATAACCGGTTTACCGAATATACTAAGCACTCCTATGCTCGGAAGAGGAATTTCAAAACTTGTAATGTCTTTAAATAATTCGCCAAGTTCTCTTTTGGAACCTTTATATGCATAAAGACCGTTAAAAGTACTACCCCAAATATTTGTCTCATTTAAAGCAAGCTGAAGGTTTATATAGTCTTCAACAGGCATACGAAGTAGAATTTTCCTGTCTTCTGTTCCCACAACGTCTTTTATTTCTACATATTCGCCGGTGGAATCAATTGCAATTACTCTTGTTGCAACGGTCTCGGAAGGTTTGGCATAAAAGCCGGATTGATCTTGCAGGCTCAATTGTACATTAGGTACGTCTTCCCTGTTATACTTCAAATATTTTAATCTTGCCGTCGAATCGATTGCCATAGAGTCTATCTTTATAGTATCTTTTTTGGCGGCTGATGTATCTTTAAACCGGGTAGTATCCTTTTGGAGTGCGAAATTTATTCGCGATACACTATTTTTATTTTTTGTGGTATCCGAAAAGGTTTTTAAGGGAACATTTAGCTGTGTAGTCTGAGGACTCAAAACTTTTTTTGCCAATGAAGAATCTTTAGCACTGCTCGTGTCTTGTTGTAAATTTGCATTTACCTGCGGAACATTTCCTGAATTAGTTGAATCTGCCGGAATATCAAGCGGAATAGTTAATTGTTTAACCCCTGCATCCGTATTTTGAACTGCAATACCCTGAATATCATCTGATTTTTTTTGTTCGAAAGGCTTTTGTTGTTCTGATAATTCTTGTCGCTCTAAAGTTTTGTAAAAAATGTCTATCCAGATCGTCTGATTGACCTGGGACTGATAAGAAGAAAGGAAGCCTAAATTTATTGCCGCATAGAATAATACTATCCCCATTAAAAAAACGCGTGCAATCTCAGTAAGCACTTTTATTTTTTTCTGATTAATAAGGATCCCTTATCGCGAATTTTATAAATATAAACTATTGTAAAAATTACCTATACTTTCCCTCCTTAATTTTTATTAAAAAAAGATAAATTAATTATATATTTCAAAAATTATAATACCTTAAAGACATAGTCAAATTTATAACTAAAGTTTTAATTAAATAAGGTAAAATTTTATTCACTTAAAAAAGCGGTATAAAAACAAAAAAACATACTTTTCCATAAATAAAATAATTTACCGGTTAAATTTACTTAATTTTTGCTTAATTTCTCAAATAAATAATAAAGCCAAATTGTACTATTTGAAGCAGTTTTACTATTTTATCTTTCACTCAATGTTATGTATGGACGTTTTGTTTCTCCTGTATATATTTGCCGTGGACGATTGATTTTCGATCCTAATGTCTCTCTCATTTCTTTCCAGTGAGCAATCCACCCCGGCAAACGTCCCAGGGCAAATATTACGGTAAACATATTGGTGGGAATTCCCATCGCCCTGTAAATTATACCGCTGTAAAAATCTACGTTAGGATATAATTTCCTTTCAATAAAGAACGAATCTTTAAGAGCAATTTCTTCAAGGTTTTTGGCAATATCAAGCAAAGGATCACTGATACCGAGCTGGTTAAGAATCCTGCTTGCCGAAGCTTCTAAAATTTTAGCGCGGGGGTCAAAATTTTTATAAACCCTGTGGCCGAATCCCATAAGTTTAAATTTTGATTCTTTACTTTTTGCCATTTCAATATACTTTTTATAATGGCCGCCGTCTACTCTAATCTTTTCCAGCATCTCAATAACTTCCTGGTTAGCGCCTCCATGCAGAGGCCCCCATAAGGCGTTTATTCCGGCAGAAATTGAAGCGAATAGATTTGCTTCACTGCTCCCTACCATCCTTACTGTAGAAGTACTGCAATTCTGTTCATGATCGGCGTGAAGGATTAAAAGCTTATCCAGGGCATCCTCAAATACCTTTGGAATTTCAAACGGCTCCGATGGTACCGCAAACATCATGTGAAGAATATCTGCACTGTAGCTTATATCATTTCGAGGGTATATATACGGCTGTCCGATTGATTTCTTAAAAGCAAAAGCAGCTATGGTTTTTAACTTAGCAAGTATTCTGACAATATTTAGTTCAACATCAGCATTATAATCCGCTCCGGGATAGAATGCAGATAATGAACTAACCATAGAAGATAAAATTCCCATCGGGTGAGCAGTTGGCGGAAAACCCTCGTAAAATTTTTTCATGTCTTCATGAATCAAGCTGTGATGCGTTAAATCAAATTGGAATTTTTCAAGTTCGGCTGTATTTGGCAGGTGTCCGAAAATTAATAAATAACATACCTCTATGAAATTAGATTTTTCTGCCAGCTCTTCAATCGGGTAACCCCGGTATTGGAGGATGCCTTTCTCACCGTCTATATAAGTAACGGCGCTCTGGCATGCCCCGGTATTACTGTAACCGTTATCCAAAGTTACAGCGCCGGTTTTATTCCTTAACTGAGTAATATCAATTCCCACTTCACCTTCCGTACCGGTGATAATAGGAAAATCATATTCCTTGTTATTAAGTAAAAGTTTTGCAGTGTCTGATAGTGTTAAATTATCATTCATTTTGATCCCCGCGCTATATTTTAGTTTAAAATTATTCTTTGTAGAAATTAACTACATATTACGTCACTGTCAATTGAAATTTGCTATAGCTAACAATTTTTTAAAGTATCCAATTTAACTGTTGAACAAATTAATACTTATTTTAGCTTAAAAAAGCTAAGTTTCAAAAGATATCTTCAATTATAGAATGTTTACTACTGTAAATTATTTAATCAGTTAAGCATTATATATTCTTATTATAGATAAGCGGTTATCAAAATTCTTTGTATATGTCAATCCTGTTTAGGTTCGGCATTCCAATTTGGAAGTTCTTTATTAATAATAAGCTCTGCGGCAACTCTTCCGCTTTTAACGGCGCTTTCTATGGTGGAAGGCAAACCTGTATCAACCCAGTCGCCGGCGAGGAAGAAATTATTTAAATTTGTGGTTTGTTGCGGCCTGCTGTTTAATATGGAATTAGAGGGCACAAATGTAGCCCGCCTCTCCTTCATTATTTTGTAAGAGGAAATTTGATCCTTCCCCACTTTAATATATTTCTCCAATTCACATGCACAAATTTCAAAAATTTCTTCTTTGGATTTATCAACCAGTCCATCAGCATCGCTTATTACCAGAGTTAAATGGTCATGATGATTGAATATCCAATGTACCGGCGAGTTAATCAATCCGTAAAAGTCTCCGGTAAGCTTATTCTTTTTCAGCCATATATGGATTGAGAGAATTGAAGAATAATTCAGTTCGGGCTGGTTTTCCGGTTCCATTCCCCGCAATATTTTCCTCAAAGCGTATAACGGCACAGCGGAAATAACAAAATCGAAACCGGTTATTTTCCTTTTGGTAGTGTCAATTTCAGTAATCCTGCCATCCGAAGTTTTTAACTCAATTACCCGTTCAAGAAAATATATTTTCCCGTTACGTTCTTCAATAAACTTTGAAGCGTTTTCACAATACGTCCCGCTTAAGCCAAGTTTAGGAAGGATAATTGTTGCGGCTTTATTCCCTCTTAAAAAAATCTCTTTTAAAATAATTGCAAAAGTTACCGCTGAGGCTTTCTTAATATTTGTATTAAGAGCGCCTGCAACAAGAATCTCCCAGAATGCTTTTCTTATATTTTCATTTTGTTTTTCTTTAATAAGCCAATCGTAAACGGATAAATCTTTAATACTTTTTTGAGAAATAAAAGGAAGCTTCAAGAAAAATTTTAGAAGCAATAATCTGTCTGCTATTGCAAACGCTTTATAATTTAATAACGCAGATAAAAGATTTACCGGGTATGGAAGCGAAGATGCTTGTAATGGAATAAGATTGAAATTTTCTCTTATAAAATTTACTTTTATTCTGTCCTGGTAAATTAGATTTTCTTCGGCGCCGATGAGCTTAAAGAACTTTAATGTTTCTTTATAACAGCCCATTATAATATGCTGTCCGTTATCTATAATAGCGCCCGTTTCATTGTCTATAAATGAATAAGCTCTCCCGCCGGGTTTGGGAGAAGCCTCTAAAACTTCTACATTAAATCCATTTTGGGTAAGATATGCTGCCGATGTAAGCCCTGCTAGTCCGCATCCGATAACAACGCACTTTTTCATCAATAAACTAAGCTGTATTTAGCCCATACACCAATTGAGATGCCGGCCTTTTCAAGTTTATTAACTTTTATATTTCTATTGTAAACATCATAATCGGCATCAATAATTTTTTCAAGGAGTTTATGATAGATATGCTGCATTGCTCTTGCCGCAAACATTGAGTATTTATCATCAAGGTTCAAATCCTTTGTAGCGCTGATAAAATAATTTTCAGCTCGTTCCACCTGGTAGCGCATCAGTTCTTTGAAATTCTCATTATAAGTATTATTAATTATATCGCTTTCGGAATAATTAAACCGGACAAGTTCCTGCTGGGGTAAATAAATCCTGCCGCTCTGTGAATCTTTTTTTATATCGCGTAAGATATTCGTTAGCTGGAGGGCAATACCTAAATTAACTGCGAAATCTTTTGTCGATTTGTGCTTATAACCGAATATTTCGATGCACATTAAACCAACCGTTGATGCGACCCTGTAACAGTATAGTTTTAAATCTTCAAAAGTTAAGTATCTCTTCTTTTGAAGATCCATTTCCATTCCTCTTAACAATTCAAAAAAAAGTTCAAGAGGCATATTGAACTGAGAAATCGTCTTACCGAGTTTGTTAAGCAAAGGATATTCGGAATGACCGCTTAAAGCCTTTTGTAGTTCCTTAGTCCACTTGAAAAGCGATTCATATTTTATATCATCGGGAAGATTTTCCTGGTCTACAATATCATCGGTTTGCCTGCAGAACGCATATACCGTATTCATTGCATCGCGCTTTGCGTTGGGCAGCAGGTTGAATGCATAATAGAAGCTGCTCTTACTTGTTTTGGCAATATCTTTTGCTGTTTCAGCCATCATTAGAAAAATGATTTCAAAAGTAAAATTAAAAAATCCTTTTTATTCAATACCGGTCGTTTCTGAAAGACATTATAATTATCGGCTTCTATCTTCTTCAAAATTTCTTCTCCGCCTAAAACAGTCCATTTGATTTCATATTTCAGCCGGCCGGTTAAATACTCCGCCAGTTTCTTTCCTTCATTAAATAGCTGACGTGTTCTATCAACATTATGCTTTAAAAGCGTCTTTAAATTAAGATTATTTTCATTTAACTCAAATATTTTTTCTGTGACATTAAATTTTTCCAACTCGTCCTGCGGTAGGTAAATTCTCCCCTTTTTGAAGTCGATTGCAGCATCCTGCCAAAAATTTGTCAACTGAAGCGCTGTACATATTTTATCGGAACAGGCAAATGCTTCACTTTCCCTAATATTATTTAGTTCAAGTATCAGCCTTCCGACCGGATTAGCGGAATTTTTACAATAAGCAAGCAGATCGGGAAAATCACTAAACCTGTTTTTAGTTATATCCTGCCTAAATGCTTTAAGCAGATTATAAAAATGTTCTGCCGTAAGACTTTTAGTTTCTATTGTATGGTACAATGCTAATTCAAACGGATTTGAATAATTCCCGTTTATCAATTCCGTAAACCTCTCCTCAAACTCATTAAGCTTTTTTACCCGGTCCTCCCGGGTGTAAGCGCCTTCGTCGGCAATATCATCCGCCGTACGTGCAAACCAGTATATAATAGCTACATCCTTTCTTATTTTTTTAGGAATGAGATAGGATACTACAGGAAAATTTTCGTAATGATTTTTTGCGAATTCCATCGCGTCAATATATGCAGATTCTATGTCCATAATCTTGTTCAGTAAAGATAAAATAGTTAATTTTGTCACGCTAAAATAATTCTTTATGATGATATTTTTATGAAATTAACCGAAATATATAATCAATCACTAAGCGGGAGATTCTTCTCCCTGATCTTAGAGTTCTTCTATTAGCGCTGCTCTCTTTTCCTTTTCGTCCTTTTTATCAAAATCTTTATTAAATATTTTTTACTAAAAGAAATAATCATATTATGAGTAATTTAAAAGAAATAAATAGAAGACGCACATTTGCCATAATCTCACATCCCGATGCCGGTAAAACAACCTTAACGGAAAAATTCCTTCTTTACGGCGGCGCTGTTCAGCTTGCAGGGTCCGTAACTGCAAGAAAGAACCAGAGATCATCAACATCTGACTGGATGGAACTTGAAAGGAAAAGAGGAATATCAATAAGTTCAACATTACTTCAGTTCGATTATAAAGGCTTTAAAATAAACCTTCTTGATACTCCCGGCCACCAAGATTTCTCCGAAGATACTTACCGTGTTTTAACTGCCGTTGATGCTGTTGTTATGGTTATTGATGCGGCAAAAGGAATTGAAGCACAAACTAAAAAGCTTTTTGAAGTATGCCGTAAAAGGGCAATCCCGGTTTTTACATTCATAAATAAGCTTGACAGGCCTACGCTGGAACCACTCGCACTTATTGATGAGATTGAAAACGTGCTGGGATTAGGTGCATTTCCAATGAACTATCCTCTCGGCACAGGAATAGATTTCAAAGGCGTCTACGACCGTATATCAAAAGAAATTCATTTATTTGAAAAAACTACAGGCGGACAATTTATCGCTCCGGTGTCCATTCACGATTTATCCGATCCTATTGTAAAAAATAAATTGAGCGAAAATAATTATAACAAGCTCATCGAAGAAATTGAAATGCTTGATACCGCCGGAGAACAATTCGATTCCAACGAAGTTTTAGAGGGTGGCTTAACGCCGGTATTCTTCGGCAGTGCAATGAACAACTTCGGCGTACAGCTTTTACTTGACGGCTTCTTAAGCTATGCTGTTCCTCCGGCACCAAGAAATAGTGTAAAAGGAATTATTAAACCTGAAGATGATGTCTTTTCCGGTTTTATTTTCAAAATACAGGCAAACATGGACCCCAAACACCGCGATCGTATTGCATTCTTACGGGTTTGTTCCGGTACATTTACACGCGACATGCAGGCTATTCATGTGAACAGCGGTAAGAAAATAAGACTTTCAAACTCACAAAAATTATTCGGACAGGAAAGAGAAACTGTCGATGAAGCTTTTCCGGGTGATATTATCGGGTTTGTCGGCAATTCTAATTTTGGAATCGGGGATACTATCACAGAAGACCCGTCAATCGTTTATAAAGAAATTCCTAAATTTGCTCCCGAGCATTTTGTATTTATGCATAATCCAAATCCGTCAAATTATAAAAAATTCAGGAACGGATTGGACCAGCTATTACAGGAAGGTGTAATACAGGCTTACTATTTGAAAAATTCCGGTCATAAAGTGCCCGTTCTTGGCGCTGTTGGGCCATTGCAATTTGAAGTTGTCCAGTATAGGCTCGAAAGTGAATACGGCACTGAATCAAGGTTGGAACAAACAAACTGGAAAGTGCTCAGATGGATTTCGCCGGAAGTCAATACGGAAAGTTTGGAGGATATAGTTTTGCCTGCCGGAGCAGCTATCGCAAATGATTCTTCTGAAGAACCTGTTATATTATTTACCAGCGAATGGTCTTTAAATTACTTTAAAGAGAAATTTCCTAAAATTGAACTTTCGGATATTCCTTTTGTATCAGAATTGGCAGCAAAATAGAATAAGTGGATACAAATATTTTATTCACAGGTAGGTAACGTAATAAAATATATTATGAATCAGGAACAACATCATCATAATAAGACGTTCAAGGAAGAATATATTCAATTGTTGAAGAAGTTTGAAATCCAATACCAGAAACCATAGTTGTTTAAATGGGTAGAGTAATCTATCCGTTACTATGCCATCCCTTCGGGATTTTATTGATTCTATGAGGTTGCCATTTATTATAAATATTTCATCCTTCCAGGATTAAAACAATCTGTATTATATTTAGAATTAGTCCCGGCAGGGACGAAATACCTGTCCACCACTAGGCAACATGTCCGCCGCTAGGAGGAAGGATTTGTAGCGAGATAACACCCCAATAAAACAATCAGAACCCCAGGGGGTGATATATTTTACCCCCAATTTATTCACAAATGAATAATGTCTGCAAAAATATTAATGACATGTTCTATCTTTTCTTCATCCCGATTAATCGGGAGTGATATACCTATCCGCTGTTAGGCAGATTTGTAAACTAAAATAAAAGCCGGGCTTTTATCTTAGCTAACAAATATATTCTAAATTCTTTTCTCCATCTTATAATCGTCCATTACAAAGCCGCCGCCTATATCCATTATAATGGAGCCGAGATTCTTGAATCCTATTTTTTCATAAACTGCAATTGATTTAACGTTATTTTTATTTACCGTTAAAGAAATTTTATTAAGTTTTTTTCCTCTTGCAAGGTCTTCAAGAAATTGAACTGCTTTTTTCCCGTAACCCTTACCCCTTTCGGATGACTTGATATACAATTTGCTTAAAAATAATTCGTCTTTTTTAAGCTCAATCCCTATATAGCCTATATTACAGCCTCCCTCTTCAACAAGGTAATAAGTATAACCGTTTTTAATTTGTTCTTTCATTGCTTCTTTTGACTGGAATTTTTCGAGCATATAACTTACCTGCTGCTTCCCTATTATAGGCGTATAGTGCTCATTCCAGATTTCTACCGCTAAAGCCTCCACAACATCTGCCTGACTTTCCGTTAATACTTCTATAAACATTATTTTATTAAATTAATATTAAAAATCAATACTTTAAATTAACTATTTGGTTGTATCATTTTAAAGGTACTAATGGAATAAAAACAATCGATAATTTATTGATTTATAAAACACTCTTATCAGCCTGTCAATCAAATTGAAGCGCTCTGTCTAAGTCTTCAATCAAATCATTGGCTGATTCAATCCCGACAGATAATCTTATTACTCTTTCATTTATTCCGGCTTTTTCACGTAATTCAGGATTCATTGATGAATGGGTCATGGATACGGGATGGCAGATTAAAGATTCAATTCCGCCAAGGGATTCTGCAACGGCAAATATCTTTACCGAACGGAGTACATGATTGACCTCTTCAATATCGCCGTTTACTTCAAAAGAAACCATTCCGCCGAAACCGTATTGCTGTGAACAGGCAAGTTCATGTTTTGGGTGGCTTTTCAATCCGGGGTAATTAACTTTCTTTACATTCTTATGGGTTTCCAAAAATTTTGCAACCTGAATAGCGTTCTCTTCATGTGCTTTCATACGCGGAATGAGTGTTTTAATACCCCGCAATACTAACCATGAATCAAACGGCGACTCTCCCTGTCCTAATGAGTTAACCAAATAATGCAGGCGCTCGGCAAGGTTTTGTTTATTCACAATAACTGCGCCTCCCACAACGTCGCTGTGCCCGTTTAAGTATTTTGTAGTTGAATGAATTATTATATCTGCTCCAAGTTCAAAAGGACGTTGGTTAACAGGCGAAAGGAATGTATTGTCAACAATAGCAAGAGCATTATGGTCATGTGCAATGTTACAAAGCGCGCGTATATCAACTATATTCAACAATGGATTGCTTGGTGTTTCAATCCAAAATGCCTTCGTATTCGGCTTTAATGCATTCTTCACATCATTCAGATTTCCCATATCTACATAAGTTATTTCAAAGCCAAATGATTCGGAATATAGGCGGAATAATCTTTCTGTTCCGCCGTAACAATCGTTGGTACATATTATGTGATCACCGGTGCGGAAGAAATGAAGCGTAGTTGCTATTGCAGACATTCCGGTAGCTACTGCTTTTGCAAGCAAACCGCCTTCCAATGCTGCAATGTTTTCTTCTAATGCAGTACGGGTGGGATTTGCAGTTCTTGTATAATCATATCCCTTAGTTTTCCCTATATCTTCAAAGCGGAATGTTGATGTTTGATAGATTGGCGTAATAATGCTGTTAAATGATGAATCCTTGTCTACACCGCCGTGGATGGATGTTGTCTGTAAGTCCATATATACTACTCCTTAAAAAGTGTTTAAAATGAAAAAACCTCTTCATGATGATTAGAAGAGGTTATAGAGCAGTATATCCTACTTCTTCCCATCTGTCTCCGCTTAACGGAGCAGGAATTAGCACCTAACATTTCAAGAGGCTCTGAAACTGGTTGCTACGGTGTCATCGGGCCTGATCCCTCGACCGTTCTTGATAAGAGAAAGATTTTTGAAAGAACTATATAAATTCTACCCTCAATATAAAAAATAATTTTAAAAGCGCAAGTGCTCTGCTCTAAAATTCTATATCTCACATTTGGAAGCATTGCTGTCAAAAATAATTCAAAAGTGTTAAAATGATTTCGAAAAATTTACTTGCCCTCTATCCCCTTCCATTGCCAAGGGAAGGGGAAACAAAGGGGATGAGTTTGCCCAAATGGCTGTTTATCAAGTTATTGCTCAATCTATTTTATTGGTATAATAACAATTAGCTTTTATCTTAGACAGATATGTTTTTAAAGGTAAAAAATGTTTAAATGGTTTATGTACGCAAACATTAAGTTAACATTTAATAGAGTGGCTGTTTCATCATTAATTATTCTTTTTGCTGCGCAAAATATTTTCACAGCATATAAGCAGCCGGTTAGAAACGAACACGGAATGGTGGTTTCAGCAAGCTCATTAGCTTCTAAAATAGGCGTTGATATCTTAAAGCGCGGCGGGAATGCTGTTGATGCTGCCGTTGCAATGGGATTTGCACTCGAAGTAACTTACCCGTATGCAGGCAATATAGGCGGCGGCGGATTTATGGTATTACATCTTAAAGATGGGAAAAACACTTCTATCGATTACAGGGAAAAAGCTCCATTGGCTGCAACCCGGAATATGTTCCAGGATAGCAGCGGTAATTATATTCCGGCATTAAGCCAAAGCGGCGCTGCATCTGCGGGCGTTCCGGGAACTGTTGCAGGATTAATTTATGCTCTTAAAAATTACGGAACTATGCCGCTTCGGGATGTAATTCAACCGGCTATTGATCTGGCTAAAAATGGTTGGCCGCTCGATTTTAATACGGCTGAATCGTTCAAGAACTATTTAATTGACTTTCAAAAATTTCCGTCTTCATATAAAATCTTTTCAAAAAACGGCAAACCCTACGAAGAAGGAGAAATATTTAAACAACCCGATCTTGCCCATACATTAGAACTTATTGAATCAAATGGAACTGACGGCTTTTATAAAGGAGAAGTAGCTGATTTGCTTATAAAACAAATCAAGTCTTTAGGAGGATATATAACCCGGGAAGATCTTGATAAATATAAACCGGTAGAACGTACCCCGGCTGAAGGTACATATAGGGGTTACCATATTATTTCGATGCCTCCTTCAAGTTCGGGCGGCATTGCATTAATTGAAGCGCTTAATATTCTGGAAAATTACCAACTTAAAAAAGAAGATTGGGGCAGCAGTCAATATATTCATAGGCTTGTTGAAACAATGAAATATGTTTTTGCCGATAGAACTTTTTTCCTCGGAGATGAAGATTATGTTCACGTACCTAAAAAAGGATTGCTTTCAAAAGAATATGCAAAATCAATATTTAATAAAATTGAAAAAGAAAATAATATTGCCGTTCCTTCAAGCGAAATAAAAGTAGACAATCCCTCAAAATATATTGAGAGTAATGAAACTACACACTTTTCTGTTTACGATCAGTACGGCAATGCAGTAAGTAACACATATACAATAAATTCTGCATACGGTTCAAGAATAGTAGTCGACGGCGCGGGTTTTCTCCTTAACAACGAAATGGACGATTTTAGCTCTAAAATCGGCGCAGCTAATCAATTTGGCTTGATTGGAAGTATAAGCAATTCAATTGAACCTGGAAAAAGACCGCTAAGTTCGATGACTCCGACAATAGTATTAAAAAATGATAAACCATATATAATAGTCGGTTCTCCCGGAGGATCAAGAATTATCACAGTCGTTTTGCAGGTTATAATAAATTGCCTCGATTTTGGAATGAATATACAGGACGCAATAGATGCTCCAAGAATTCATCACCAATGGATCCCGGATAAAATATATTATGAGAATTTTTCTTTGATAAAAGATACGAAAGAAAATCTTGAAAAAACGGGTTACAAGTTTGAAGATGTTAATCAAAACTTTGGTATTCTTGGTTTGGCTGAAGGGATATTGATTGATGATAATATAATTTACGGCGCTTCCGATTCAAGGGGGGAAGGTTCTGCATTAGGATTTTAAAACAGTTCTGTGTTACCTCCTATGAATCGGAGTTTAAAATTTTCGTACAATGTTTTCTTGACCCCACTATATGGGACGAATCCGATCAACGCCTCAATAAAACTTATAAATTAAAAATCTGCTGCAAAGAAAATCTAAGAGTATCCTCAACCGGGATTAACAATAATGACGGGCGGGGGACCTTAAACACTGTTAAGCTTATATCAAAATTCCCGTTGACTATAAGCTTACTATCAGTCCATTTTGAAACAGCTGCAATATATATATCTTTAGTAATTCCATGAAATGTAAGCCTGCCGTGAATCTTTAAACTGTCGCCTTCCTGGTAAATGGAGGAACTTATAAATCTTACATCCGGATAACTAATGGCGTCAACAGTTTCCATGGCATGGGAATCCCTGTTTGAGTTCCCGCTGTCAAACGTTGTTACATCAATCTGAACGGAAACATTCTTTATCTCCTTCTTAACAGGGTCAAGGTTAATGATACAATAAACATCCTTACTTGTAGCTTCAATTTCGTGCAGCGGATGTGTTAGTTTATATGTAATATATGATTCCTTTTTTACAGCCTGCAACTGCTTTAATTGAGCAAAAACAAGCGAACCTGAAATAAAAATTAAAAATAATACAGCATAATACCTTGCATTCATAATTTTCCTCACATTTAAAAAGTAATAACAATTAATGAAGCTGCAAATACCCCCGTTGTAATATAACCTGCTGCTTGATGAAAGTGAGCTTCATTTGTATTTAGGTGGCGCTTGCTTTCAACATAAGAACCTAATATCGGCGTTATAATCATACCTACAGCATGTATCCAGGCAAGAGTTTTATGTAATGTTGTAGTGCTTTCCTCATCCCGGCGTATTAAAGGTGGCGGAGATAAAACAGCTAAAAGCGCCGTGAGAGAATAAGTAGCTATTGTGGCATCAACAAATTTTATGTGTGTATTACCAAAAGTTTTGCTGCCGTTGTTATCAAGAGTCCGCTGGCCATAATATGCAGCGGTCATCATTAAGGCTAAAGTTACAAATCCGCTTATTTGGTGTGTAGTAAGCATGAACCGTCTAATATCAAGTTCGCTTTTCCGTTCTTCAGGGGAAAGCTGCCCTACTAAACCGATTGTTCTGAAAACTCCGTCTTCACCCCAAAATAATTTTTCACCAAAACTAATATTTTCAGGTAAAAGCCTTGTCTTTGGCGGCGGTGGCAATGAATCAATCATTGCAGAACTTTCTGTTTCGGTTGTGTCTAAGACCGGTGTAAAATTAAGTGCCGATTTCAAGCGGGTATCCATTTCAGTTTGCAAAGTATAGTTTTGGGCTGATAAATTTTGTGAACAGAAAAGAATGAAAATCAGAAACGGGAAAGTTTTTAGGTATGAACTGTTGAAATTAGGTGAATCTTTAAGTCCTAATTTAACAACGCTGCTAAAGGCCGGCGAAAAAAATATTCTCTCTTCTTTCATACTTCCTCTATTGTTTTTAAAATAAAAAAGGGCAGACGTACAAAAGATCATTAAAGGCAAACTCATCTAGCCGAATAAAAGTGAGAAGAGCCTTTAATAATTTTATATACGCACTGCCTTTCAAAATTTCTTTATTAATTTAGATAGGATTTTTTCTAATATCAAATTGGTCACTATTGTTAATGATAACCATCACATAAATCCTTTATCTATCAAGACTCATAGTTTGCTGCATCCAGTAAGGATAAACCCTCGGTAGTATGCTGACTTCATCAAGCCGCTTTACTTCCTCCGGAGTCATTTCCCATTTTGAAGTACCAAGATTATCAGCTAACTGTTCCTTTGTTCTTGCACCGATAATAACGGATGTTACAGCAGGCTTTCTTAAAAGATAATTTAATGCTCCCTGTGCAATAGTAGCATTATGATTTTTCGATATCTTTTCCAATTTTTCAATTATGTCAAAACCTTTTTCTTCATCAAATTTAAGAAATTGACTTTCCTTATCGGCTCGCCTTGCATTTTCGGGACGCTTTGCTCCCCTTCTGTATTTGCCTGTTAAGAAACCGCCGCCTAACGGGCTCCAGGTAAGTACTCCCAATTTCTGGTCAAGACAAAGCGGAACCAGTTCGTTTTCAAGGTCCCTTGCAATTAATGAATAAAATGATTGGATTGTTACAAATTTTTCAAGGTTATGCTTTCCCGAAATTGCAAGAGCCTTCATTAACTGCCACCCTGAATAGTTGGAAGCGCCTATGTATCTCACTTTCCCGTCACGGACAAGATCATCCAGCGCCCGAAGAGTTTCTTCCAGCGGGGTAAAAGGATCAAAGTTATGAACTTGATAAAGGTCTATATAATCCGTTCCAAGCCTTTTTAAACTTGCGTTACAATTTTCTATAATATGCAATCTTGATAAGCCAATGTCGTTTGGTCCTTTCCCGGTTCTGCCTCTTACCTTTGTTGCAAGAATAATTCCCTTCCGTTTGGGCCCAAGTGCTTTACCAAGAATTTCTTCCGACAAACCTTCCGAATAAACGTCTGCCGTATCAAAGAAGTTTATTCCTCCGTCAATTGCCATTGCAGCAATATCATTAGCATCATTCTGTTCAACTTCGCCTATAGTTCTCCAATATCCTCTCCCGCCAAAAGTCATAGCGCCGAAGCATAGTTCGGAAACTTTGATCCCGCTGTTACCGAGAAAATTCATTTTCATTTTCGTACTCCTTAATTATTTTATTTATAATATTTACATGCAGCAACTTATTAGTATCTAATTTCAAAAAGTTTTAATAGATTTATTTATTAAAATTACACTTTTAAATTATATAAATTGCTTCATAAAATGTGTAAGTTAAAGCAAAAGAATAATGAGGAACATCTATGATAAACGAGCTTAAAAAAGATTCACCGTATTTCGATTTTGCCAATAAACTGCTGGGAAAGAGGGAAATGCATTCATGCAACGCTTCTTTGAAGAAAGAATCAATAGAACTACTGGATGAACTAATTGATTTTCTTTTCCCGCATTTTTCAAATAAAGTTTATTATTCCCCGGAAGATGTTATTGCCAAAATGCAGCTTTTGGAACGCAATATGATTTCTCTTTTAAAAATAATCACGGAGAATAACGAAACTGAAACGGAAAAAACCGCGACCCAATTTATTTCCAAAATACCGGCAGTTCATGATATGTTATGGAACGATGCCGATTCAATATATAAAGGCGATCCTGCTGCTGAAAGTATTGATGAGGTAATATTGGCTTACCCCGGATTTATGGCAATATCTATATACCGTCTGGCTCATGAATTATATAAATTGAATATTCCGATTATTCCAAGAATTTTCACCGAACGTGCACATCAGATTACAGGAATTGATATACACCCGGGTGCAACTATAGATTCACCATTCTTTATAGATCATGGTACGGGAATTGTTATAGGTGAGACAACTAAAATTGGTAAAAATGTGAAGATTTATCAGGGAGTTACTTTAGGAGCTTTAAGTGTTGATAAATCGCTTGCTAATATAAAGCGTCATCCAACTATTGAAGATGATGTAATAATATATTCCCAGGCTGTAATACTTGGCGGCGAAACTATTGTTGGCAGAAACAGTATTGTCGGCGGTAATTCATGGATTACACAAAGTATTCCGCCTAACTCGGTAGTTTACAGTAAGGTTGAGGTTAAGGTCAGATCTAATGAAACTTACTTTAATACATTGGAATTTGTGATTTGAGATATTAAATCAAATTATCCGGTTATTCGATTGATTTAAGTCATCTCGAAAACTTGACATCGTAGCTGTATTGTTTTA
>Ga0116130_1000054_pt1 | contig 57348 bp, 42 predicted proteins | sample June2015DPH_17_5_FD_89733 | JGI IMG/M metagenome (GOLD analysis project Ga0116130, IMG submission 89733) | Peatland microbial communities from SPRUCE experiment site at the Marcell Experimental Forest, Minnesota, USA - June2015DPH_17_40 | ecosystem: Environmental > Terrestrial > Soil > Wetlands...
AATGGAAAGAATTATATAAACGTTTTAAAAAGATTAAAAATTTTTGCTTGATTTTGGAAGTTGATACAAAAGCCGACGAGTCGGCAAAAGAAATTTATTGCAAGGTTTTATAATATGTCTTCATACCAAGAATCTCAAATTGTACTGTATCAGTGTAATTAATAACATCTATTATATAAGTTAATTCTTTAATAAGTTATTATTAAATGTATATTCTTATCTTATGAATAATCATTGTTATAGACAAGTGGGCTGATTTGAAAGCTAATATTCCTTGAATATAAATAAATATATAATCATTAATTTGCAGTATTTTGCTTTGATTAAATCTTTCTTGGTCTTTTTGTTGCGTATTTGTTGCTTGTAAATTACTAAGTTATTTGATTATATTTAGTTAAGTATGAAAACATTATTCCCAAGCTGGATGTCGCGGGTTCGATCCCCGTCGCTCGCTCTAATTTATCCTTTCTTACTCATTTTATCTTTAAGCATATTCTGTTTTATTCGTCATTCATTCTAACTAACTCATTCTTCTTGAGACTTAATCTTAATAAATAGAATTATTTTTTGTATTTTTAAAATAAAAAATTATTTATTTAATTAAATTGATTACAAGATTGAAACGTTGGAACTATATGAAAATTATTAGTTATAGAACAAATGTTCCCGATAATGAAGCGGTAAAAAAACTTAAAACTCACTTAGATAATTTAAATGGAATTGTAGACTGGAATATAAATACAGAAGTGCCGGGGAAAATATTAACGGTAAAAGTAGAAGGAATTTCCGGCAAACTTGTGGCTCAAACTATATTTAAAGCCGGGTTTAGGAGTGAAGAAATTGTTCCCGCATGGAAAAAAGTCTTATTAAAGACATTCACAAAAAACTGCTGTCCTTTATATATTTAATTTTTCCGGGAAATGAATTAACGGATAGATAGTTATAGCATTATAGAATAGCCGGTAAAGTACAGGAGGGTTGTGTCCCTTCTTGCTGTTTGATTAAGGAGGTCTTATCTTTCTTTATATTAAATGGAGGATTTATGTTTTTCCATGACATTTTCTGGGGAGGAATTTGGTTCGGCTGGATGTTCAGGATGCTTATTATTGTAATAGTCATCTGGCTGGTTGTTCACTCGTTTAGCAGAAATCAGAATAATAGGAATATGCAGTTACCGGCAGAATCCGCATTGGATATATTAAAAAAGAGGTATGCAAGAGGTGAAATATCAAAGGAACAGTTTGAACAAATGCGGAAAGATTTGGAATAACTTTATTTCATAATATGCGGGCAAAGAACAGAAAACGAATTTCTATCTTTTGCCGCTCATATCTTTCTTGATACTATTTTAGATCAATGTCAACATAATCAGTCCCTTTTATCATGATATTATAGTATATAACAGCCGGTTTTCTTGTTTCCGCTTTATTAGCCTCAATAGGTATATGAATTAATTTTATATAACAGTAGAACCCATATAGTATTGTATCCAAATTCCTATGCATATTATTTTTATATTTCCCCCTCAAATATGCTTAAATATCATTGCTTATTATTATTTTTATGTAGAATAATAACTGTACTTTTTACAATGGGAAAATAATTTGTTACGAAACGAAGAAAATTTTACTCATCTTAGCAGGCAGGTTGAGGAATTAAAAAAAGAAATTGTTCTTTTGAGGAATAAAGAGAATAGGCGTTTAAATATTGAAGAAGAACTAAGAACAATTGAAGAACGGTTCCGCAAAGTAATTTACGATATTCCTTTTCCGGCAGAAGTTTATGATTCTCACGGCTATACTATTTTGGCAAACAGGGTATTTCTTGAAATGTGCCGTATTCCTTCCGATGAATTAATTATTAATAAATATAATATTTTCAAAGATACCCTGATTGAAGAATTAAATATCTTAAATGAAATTAAGGGAGCTTTTGCAGGGGAACTTGTTGTAATTCCGGAAATAAATATTCAATTCGAAAATTTCAGAAAGAAATTCGGAGTTCAAAAAAAAGGTAACGGGGTTTTTGAACTGACTATGTTCCCGCTATTTAATTCCAAAGGAATTATCAACCAGGTTGTTGCAGTTTGGAAAGACATTTCCGGTGATACCAGGACGGAGAGCAGATTAACCCTTCTTGAGGGGATAATGGAAGCTGCTGAAAGCGGAGTATTTATTACTAATATAACAGGAAGTATTGTCTGGACGAATAAAGCTTTTAACGCTCTTACCGGCTACAATAAATCTGAACTTATAGGTAAAACCCCTGAAATATTAAAATCAGGTGAACAGGATGAACATTTTTATGGAAACTTATGGGAAAATATATCTAAAGGAATAGCTTGGCACGGAAAGCTCGTGAACAGGAAAAAGGACGGCACTTTTTTTACCGGATTGGAAATGATTACTCCAATTAAGAACTATAAAGGTGAAATTGAAAATTATGTTGCGACAGTGCATGATATTTCCGGGCAAAAAAAGATTGAAGAAGAGCTTAAAACATTAAACCGGGCGCTTAAAACCATTAACGCCTGCAATAGCGTTCTGATTCATTCCTCAAATGAAACGGAACTATTAAATAAAATTTGTGAATTAATAGTTGATACAGGAGGGTATAATTTCACCTGGATTGGTTTACTTGTTGGGAGTCCCGGACTTTCCATTATGCCTGTGGCTTATTTTGGTATAAATGAAAATAAATTAAAATTAATGATGCCTTATTTAAATTTTTCAAATAATCGTGAAAGCCCGATAATTAAAGCTATTGAGTTAAAGAAATATCAAATGGTAAAATACTCAACGGATGAATCGGAATATTTCGTCCGTAACAGATTTGTTGCTGAAAATAATTTTCAATCTATGATTGCCTTCCCGTTGATTGAAAGTAATGATATTTTCGGAGTAATGTGTATATACAGCAATAATCTTGAAGTATTCAACGATAATGAAATAAAACTGCTGGAAGAATTGTCGGATGACATTTCTTATACTATTAAAGCGTTAAGAATAAAATTAGAACGCGAAAAAGCTGGGGAACTACCGTAAATATGAAGGGGTCGGTTTTTACGGTTATATTTAAGTAGCACCAACGAAGACTTTTCCTGCCTTAATAGAAGTGTTTACTCAATTACCGGTTCAGCCCAACATAGTTCATCTAATCAAAATAAAGGCGGTTATTCTTATATACTCTGAACCGCTATATTCATTGATATAATATTCTTGAATATTGGAACGGAGTAATTCTAAGTTCTCATCATTGCAAATTAATGATGAATAATTCTTCATAAACATGATAAAATTCTTATGGTATATATATTGGAGTTTAAAAATGCTGTAAACGCTGGATAGTTCACCGATTTGGCATTAATCAACAATTAAAATGTTGAGGTTAAAATGTTTTGGTTAAAAATAAAAGAATTTGTCATAAACTACGATACCGTCCTGTTTTTGTTTTTTATAACCTTTGGCTGGGTAGTATTGTATACTTTTTTTATTCTCCTTTCTGTATTCTTTTTCTCGATAAAATAATAGCTAATTCACTTCCTTTATGCAGAACTCCGGCGGCAAATATATTATGATATCTACAAAGTTTCCTGATTCCCTAAGTTGATTCTATATAAAAAAATTAATAAGCTTCTTTACGCAAAATAAATATACTAATTCCATTTATTCCCCTTTCACATCGTGGCCGGTCAAGATGGAATATTTTGAAAAATAAAAAAGCCCGATGATCTGGCGACCACGGGCTTTAACTCTTTTATTTCAAAAGGCAGGGGAGAACCTTTTGAAAGAGTCAATATGAATTTATATCTTATTTAAGATTTATGCTATGATGCAAGTCTGCTTTATTGCCTTGTGTGATGTTATTAACAAATATTATAATTATGATGAAATGGGTAACAGAGCTTCACCATATATGATTTTGGATTGGAATTATATAACAACTTCATATCGGGGTATATACGCTGCATAAGTTTTGCCGGAGGAAAAATCAAAAAGATAAAAATATTGTATAACTTTAGTTGTTTATTTAATAAAAATAAATCAATCAGATGCATATTATGAAAAATACTGTAATTTTTATTTCGATATTTTTGTTGCTTATTAGTTTATGTGTGAAGTCATTTAGCCAGTCTATGTTATTCCCTGTAAAAATTAACGGAAAATATGGATATATTGATTCTACCGGCAAAATTGTAATAGCGCCGAAATTTGATGCGGCAGCTAATTTTGTAAACGGTTATGCAATTATAAAGCTGCCCCAAACTGGTTTCTTGAGTTTTCTCACTTCTGATAGTGTTGGCTTTATAGATTTGAATGGCAATGTTAAAATAGTTCCGGGGTTTAACGAACTTGGCCCATTTTGTAATGGATTGGCAGTTGCAAAAAAATCTGGCTTCCTTTTCCTTTCAGACAGTTTTGATTTCATTGACACCGCTTTGAATATAATAATTAAATCACAATATGCGGAAGTAGGAAATTTCTCTGACGGATTAGCCCGCGTTAAAACAGAGGAATTCCGTCTGTTTGAAAGTTCTATTGAAAAATATGGGTTTATCGATCGTAAAGGAAAAGTTGTTATTCCTTTACAATATGAAAGTGCAGGCGAATTTGCTGAAGGGAGAGTAAATGTAACGCTTAATGGTAAAAGGGGGTTTGTTAGTGTCGAAGGGAAAATGGTTATAGCGCCGAAGTATAATAGGGTAGGCTATTTTTCAATGGGAGTTGCTCCGGTTCTGCTTGACAGCTTGTGGGGTTATATTGATAAAGACGGAAATATTAAATTACCCTTTATTTATCAGGATGCCCGTGTATTTAGTAGCGGTTTAGCGCTTGTTAAACAAGACGGGAAATGGGGATATATTGATCTTTCAGGTAATGTTGTCATCTCATGCAAGTATGATGAAATCTCAAGCTTTTCAGATGGGCTTGCTGCAGTAAAATTGACTGATAAATGGGGTTATATTGATACCGCGGGAAACGTGGTTATTCAGCCTAAATTTGATTACGCTTACTCATTCAATCACAACAGCGCATATGTAAGGGTAAATGATAGATTCGGGTATATAAACCGAAAAGGGGAATATATCTGGAATCCGGGTAAATAAATTATATCATTAAAAATTTTCTTCACGATATATGTTGTTCACGAAGCGGGTGCTTCGTTTTACAAACTATTTCAAAGATATTATCTTTTAGACTGTTTTTTATAGACTTGAATAAAGAAATATGTACATTTAGATTTAACCTTCACAAAATAATTTCATAGTTTGAGATCAAATTCTTATTTCTTTTTTTGGATTACGGCATTACTCATTCTGCAGTCTTCACTTACTGCCCAGCAAAAATATTATACTGGCATTGTTACGGATACTATTCATGTAAATTTTCAAAATTTATATAAGCTTTCCCATCCTGCCATAATTCCTTATACCGAGACAATCAAAATAAACGGTAAGCTGCTCAACAAAAATAATTTTATTGTTTATTATTCAACAGCTTCTTTTAAATTATCCGATTCACTTCATTATTCAATATTTGATACGATAACGGTAACTTATCTTGCCGTCAGGCTTTCGATTAAAAAAGAATATGAAAACCGGAGCATTGTATATAAGCTGGAGGGAAAGTCCGGAGACACATTAAGGATTGCTAAGAATGAAAGCAATCCGTTATCGTCGGAATCAATATTCGGCAGCAATATAGAAAAAAGCGGAACTCTCGTAAGAGGGTTTACAGTTGGAACCACTCAGGACTTAACGCTCACAAGCGGCTTGCGTTTGCAATTATCAGGCAAACTTTCTAATGACATTGAGGTTGTTGCCTCAATTACAGATGATAATACTCCTATTCAGCCGGAGGGGAATACTGCTACACTTGATGAACTGGATAAAGTCTTTATTCAGGTGAAGCACCCGAATGTTACAGCTACATTCGGAGATTATAACCTCCAGGAGAATTCAGGCGAGTTTGGTGTGATAAATAGAAAATTAGAAGGACTCCTGGCTGAATTTAATTACGATGGGCAAAAGGGGTATATAGCTATAGCTACCGCCAAAGGAAAGTTTACAACAAGTCAATTTACCGGGTCGGACGGCGTTCAGGGACCTTACCAATTATACGGCGCTAACGGCGAAAATAGTATTATTGTAATATCGGGAACGGAAAATGTTTATGTAGACGGTATCCAGGTAAAAAGAGGTGAAAGAAATGATTATACAGTTGACTATGCCAATGCACAGATTACATTTACTACCAATAAACTGATCTCGTCCGCAAGCAGAATTACTGTCGATTTCCAGTATACCGACATGCAGTATACAAGGAATTTTTTTGGCGCAGGTATCCAATCTGAATTAATTGATAATAAACTTGGAATTAATTTTCAGTATATGCAGGAAGGTGATGATAAAACCTCTCCCATCGATATTACTCTTTCTGATTCGGATAAGACAATATTAGCCGCGGCGGGCAATGATAGATTCAAAGCAACCAAAACCGGTATAGCGCTTGCAACGGCGGATTCGCTCGGAGTAATCCAGGGAACTTATCAAGCGATCGATACAATAATTAATAATAAGAGTTATACTTATTATCTTTATAATCCCGGTAGCACTAATGCAATTTATAATGTTACGTTCAGCAATGTTGGACAGGGAAGCGGAGATTATATCAATCTAAGTATCGGCGACTACCAGTTTGTCGGTATAAATCAGGGAAGTTATGCCCCGATCATTTTTCTGCCTATGCCGGAATCCAAACAACTTGCTGATTTTTCACTTAATTATAAGCTTGATAAGGGAATGACTCTCCAACTTGAAATTGCCGGTAGTGATTGGAATCAGAATACCTTTTCCAATATTAATCAAAATGATGACTATGGGTATGCAAGAAATTTATTTTTTAAAATGGACCCGAGAAAAATTGAAATTGGTAACATTAACCTTGGACAGATAGGTTTCTCATATAAGGATCGCTATATTGAAAGTACATTCACATCCCTTGACAGGATAGATTCAATAGAATATGACCGTGATTATAATATATCGGATAGTGCAGCTGCCGAAAACGAAGAGCTACGCGAATTTAACCTTACCTTAATTCCCATAAGCGAATTGAATATTAATTCTTCGTATTCTTCAGTACAACGCGGTGGAGATTTTAGTTCAGACCGGTTTAATAATACAGTTAACTATTCCGGTAAAAATTATTCATTGAATTATAATCTTGATTATGTTTCCTCGGACGATTCAAGTTATCAAAGCAGTTGGATAAGACAAAAAGGATCAGGCAATTATTCTTTCGGCATATTTAAAACGGGATTTGATTTTCTTGCGGAAGATAAACTCGATAAGCAGAGCGGCACCGATACCCTTCTTTCTACAAGTTTAAAATATTATGAGATCGATCCATACATCAACCTGATGAATTTTTACGGATTTAAAATTACTGCCAAATATATACTGCGGGATGATTTTCTGCCTTTAAGCGGTATCATGATGAAGCTGTCAACATCTACAGGTGAAGATTTTGAACTGGCATATAATGGAATAAAACAGGTAAATTCAACTTTAAATATAACCGTAGTTAATAAAGACTATGAAGAAGCATTTAAAAATGAAGGCTACCTGAACAGTCAGACTATTCTTGTCAACTCTCAAACCCGGTTTAATTTTTGGAGTCCGATTTCCGGTGATTTTTACTATCAGGTTTCAACTCAAAAATCGGCAAAGCTGCAGCAGGTATTTGTAAAAGTTGCCGAGGGTACGGGAAATTATATTTATCTTGGCGATTTAAATCATGATGGTCTTCTGGATGCTAATGATTTTCAGCAAACTCTTTATGACGGCGATTATGTAATGGTTACCGTACCTACAACTCAACTTTATCCCGTTATTGACCTTAAAACAAATACACATTGGAGGCTAAACTACCGGGATATGGCTGACAAAAATTCTTTATTGGGAAAAATATTAAAACCGTTTACATCCGAGTTGCAATGGCGGATTGAAGAAAATTCACAGGAACCGGACTATGCCAAAATATACTTATTAGATTTCTCTTATTTTCAGAATCCCGCCGAGACAATTAATGGCACAAATTATTTTCAGCATGACCTGTTCCTTTTTGAAAATGATCCGGTATTTTCAGCCCGCATCCGGTATAACCAGACAAAGAGTTTAAATCAATATAGCAGTGGACTTGAAAGTGCATACAACAGGGAAAGAAGTATACGCCTAAACTTTAAATTGATTAAAGAAATCAGCAACCAGACCGATATTGTAAATGAAACCGATAATTTAGGAGCGCCCGTTACATCAATAGACAAAAGAGAAATAACCGGTAACAGTATTACATCGAATTTTTCTTACTACCCGGAACAGGAAATTGAGTTTGGTTTTAAATTAAGTACAGGGCAGAAGCAAAATGACCTGCCTGCCAATCCTACCATAATTAATTTGAATTCTCAAACGTTGAGTTTTACTTATTCTTTTGCTGGGATAGGAAGATTAAAGGTAGAATTTGAGAGAGATGAGCTTGATCTTAATAACACAGATAACTATATCCCTTTTCAAATGACGGAAAGCAATTTAATAGGTAAAAATTTTTACTGGCGGCTTAATTTTGATTACAAACTCTCCTCTAATTTACAGTCAACTGTAAGTTATACCGGCAGGCTGCAGGCAGCTTCTCAGGCAGTGCATACGGCAAAGGCTGAAATTAGAGCGTATTTTTAAGTTCAAAGGACAAAGTAAAAAGTTCAAAGATTATATCTCATTACTTCCGGTTTTTGCTGTCTTAGTCGATTCAAAATCCAAATCTATTTCCCCTGCGAACTTTAACTGTAAAAAATCTCATTATTTATTATGGTTTAAGAAGCGATTTATATATTTTTAAAAACGGATTTTCTATAATATATCAGGAGTAAAATTTGAGCTTATTAGTTGTGGGTTCACTCGGTCTGGACAACGTTGCAACGCCATTTGATAAGGTTGAAAATGCTTTAGGAGGTTCGGCAACATATATCTCTCTTGCTGCAAGCTATTTTAGCGGACCGCTTTATCTGGTAGGTGTTGTGGGTGAAGACTTTCCTCAAAAATATATCACACTTTTAGAAAATCATAATATCGATCTTGAAGGTTTGCAGGTTGTTAAGGGCGGCAAAACCTTTCGCTGGGTAGGTAAATACCATTATGACCTGAACGTTCGCGATACGCTTTTGACGGAACTTAATGTGTTTGAAAAATTTGACCCAATTGTTCCTGATAAATTTAAAAAAGCTAAGTTTATATGTCTCGGCAATATTGATCCTGCTTTGCAGCTAAAAGTTTTAGATCAGATGGTGGACCCGCAGTTTGTTGTCGGTGATACTATGAACTATTGGATCGAAGGCAGGAAAGATACGCTTATGGAACTACTTAAGCGTGTTAATGTTTTGATAATTAATGATTCCGAAGCGCGTCTGCTGGCAAAAGAGCCTAACTTGATTAAAGCATGGAAAATTATCCGGTCGATGGGACCTGAAATATTGATAATTAAAAAAGGCGAGCACGGAGCTCTTCTTTTTACAGACGATATTGTGTTTTCCGCCCCCGCTTATCCTATGGAAATGATTTATGATCCTACGGGAGCCGGCGATACTTTTGCAGGCGGATTCATTGGCTACCTGCATAAAACACAGGATTTAAGCGCTGAAAATATGAAACGCGCTGTAATTTACGGAAGCGCTATGGCTTCATTTTGCGTTGAAAAATTTAGTACACAAGGATTAGAGAATTTACAATATTTCAGAGTCCATGACAGGTATAGGGAATTTCGGAATCTCTCCAGGTTCGATGAAAAAGAATAATAGGTTTGAAGCAAAAGGCTGGTAGTTTAAAATGAACGGCGAGTATTTCTCAATTAAGTTTCAGGATGATAAAGTCATTTTTCTGGATCAGACTAAACTTCCGTTTGAGGAAATATATGTTGAGACGGATGACGTTAGCAGGATAGCCGAAGCAATTGAAAGATTGGAAATACGCGGAGCGCCTTTAATTGGGATAACAGCCGCTTATGCATTAGCCCTTTCACAAAAGAATATTAATCCTCAGGATATCCGGGTAAAATTTGATGGGGCTTACCAAAGGATAAAAAGAACCCGCCCAACCGGAGTTAATTTATTCAATGCTTTAGACTTGGTAAGAAAGACCTATGAAGAGAATAAAACTTCAATAGATATTTATCAAATTCTCCTTTCGGAAGCAAAAAAAATACACCGGGAAGATATTGATAAATGCAGAAAGATAGGCCAGAACGGCTCATTGATTTTTAAGAAAAAGTCGACTGTCTTAACCCACTGCAATACTGGTAAACTTGCCACAGGCGGCGATGGAACTGCTTTTAGCGTAATTAAAAACGGGTTTGAAAAAGGCTTGGTTGAATTTGTTTATGCGGATGAAACAAGACCTTTACTTCAAGGCTCCCGGCTCACTGCATTTGAATTGGAAAGAAACGGAATCCCTTTTGCCGTTCAAACCGATTCCATGGCGGCTGTTCTTATGCAGCAGTGTAAAATTGACTTTGTTATTACAGGGGCAGACCGCATTGCCCTTAACGGAGATTCCGCTAATAAAGTTGGTACATATAATTTAGCTGTACTCTGCAATTATCATAATATCCCGTTCTATATTGCCGCTCCAACTACTACAATTGACAGGAAAATTGCTGCCGGAGAGGAAATAGAAATTGAATTCAGAAATAAAAAAGAAATTCTGACAATTAACGGGAATCCTATAACCCCGGAAAATTATCAGGCTTTTTCTCCTTCATTCGATGTTACGCCTTCTCATCTTATTTCCGGTATTATTACCGAAGAGAGAGTCCATTTTTTCCCATATAATTTTATTCAATGAGCGCGATTATTAAGACCGAGGCTGTGGTCTTAACAAAGATGGACTTTGGCGATACAAGCAAGATAGTTTCACTATATTCAAAAGATTTCGGGAAGTTCTCTGCTATTATTAAGGGGGCGAGAAGCCCTAAATCAAAAATCGGTATGGCGGTAGACCCGCTTAATCATATCCAGGTTGTTTTTTATAAAAAGGATACGCGTGAGCTTCAAATAATTTCAAGCGCCGATTTAATTAATCATTTCACCGCAATCAAGGAAGATCTTGATAAATTAAAATACTCGCAGGCTATTTTAGAACTGTTAAAAAATCTTACGGTTGAGCACGAGGTAAACGAAAGATTATTTAAGGGTGTTATCAGGATATTAACTTTGATTAATTCAAACAGCGAACTACCGGTAATTTTATTCGGCAGGTTTTTCATATTCTTTTTATCCGAACTCGGCTACGAACTTCAATTGGAAAAATGCTCGGTATGCGGTAGAACAAACCTTGAAAATATGGAATTGTCGCATAATTTCGAATTAGGTATCTTATGCTGTGATTGCCGCCAAAGTCATATAGAATTTTTTTCTATTAAACCGGAACTTTTTAGCTGTTTATGTTGTCTAAAAAACAACAAAAAGATAGAATTGACCAATATGGCTGCTGCAGAAAAAGCCATAACATTTTTAGAAAGATATTTGAAATTTCATATACCGGATTTCAAGGGAATTCAATCATTCCAGATCTTTAAATAAGAGTTTAATTTTTATGAACAATATTGATAACAAACGGAATAAACCGAAGGAGTTAAAATGAAATCGAAAAGTTTATTGGGTGCGATAATATTAATAATAGTCGGAATAGTTTTTGGCGCCGTTCTTGTGTCGGGATTCGGATTGGTAAGACCCGGTTTTGCCGATATTAAACTTGGCGCTTCCATGCCGCCTGTAGATCTAAATGCAGATGCAACATCATTCAGCAAAGCATTTATTGAAGTGGCGAAAGATGTTACGCCGGAAGTAGTTCAGATAACTGTTGTCGCTAAAACGGACAACCCTCGCGGCAACTTCTTTTTCAACCCATTTCAGGAAATGCCAAAGGAAGAAGAAGGATCGGGAAGCGGAATTATAATAACATCTGACGGTTATATTGTAACAAATAATCACGTTGTGAATAAAGCAACCTCTGTAAAAGTAGGGCTCTCCGATAATAGGACCTTTGTAGCTAAGGTTATAGGTACCGATCCGCTAACGGATATTGCCGTTATCAAAATTAATGCCCATGATTTACCGGTTGCTTATTTAGGTGATTCCGACAGCTTAAAAGTCGGTCAATGGGTGATGGCAATTGGAAATCCCCTTGGATTTACTTCTACTGTAACTGCCGGTATAGTTAGCGCACTTGGAAGAGGAAGCTTAAATCTAATAAATAATAATGAGAATAGATACGGTGTTGAAGATTTTATACAAACTGATGCAGTAATAAATCCGGGTAATAGCGGCGGAGCTTTAGTTGATTTATCAGGTGCAGTTATCGGAGTTAATGCTGCAATAGCAACTCCTACGGGCAGCTATATAGGATATGGCTTTGCAATCCCTATTAGCCTTGTTAAGTCCGTTACAAAACAATTGATTGCTTATGGAAAAATCACCAGGGGATATATTGGAGTCCAGATAAATCCTGTTGATGATGCAACGGCTAAAGCAATTGGTTTGGATAAACCGCATGGAGTTATAATTCAGGATTTAGTCCCGGGAGGCGCCGCATCTAAGGAAGATATTAAACCGGGCGATGTTATTCTAAAAATTGACGACAGGCCCATTAATCAGGCTAATGAACTGCAAAGTTATGTAGCGACTAAATCTGCCGGCGCTGTTGTTGACCTTACAATTTACAGGAACGGTAAAGTACTTGACAGGAAGGTTACTCTGAAAGAACGTGCCGAAGATAGCAAAACCGAAGCTGTTTCGGATAATGATGAATCGGGTAATGAAAACGAACTCAAATCAAGTTCTGTTAAACTTGATAATGTCGGTATGAGTGTAAAAAACCTGAGCAAGCAGGACAGAACTGATTTCAAAATTTCCGAAGGTATTATGATTGACGATGTAACCCAATATGGCGAAGCAATGAATCAAGGGCTTGGGAAAGGATTAGTAATAACAGAAGCCGACAGGCAGCCTGTAAAAGATGTTAACCAATTCACGAAGATTATTGCTGCCAAAAAAGGCTCGGCAGTGCTGTTAAAGGTAAAAGACAAGGAGGGAAACAGCAGGTTTATCGGATTGGAAGTACCGGAATAAAAATATAAAATAATTTTTAATCAACGCCCGAATATTCGGGCGTTTTTTTTATATTTGCCTTAATAATTCATCGGAGATTAAATGATAAGGTTTCTTACTGCGGGTGAATCCCACGGAAAAGCGCTTACTACAATTATTGAAGGTTTCCCTTCCAATTTAAAAATTGGAATTGGGTATATTAATTTTCATTTAAAACGCAGACAGGCGGGATACGGCAGGGGATTAAGAATGAAAATTGAAACGGATACTGCCGAGATCCTTTCCGGTATCAGGTTTCAGAAAACTCTCGGTTCGCCAATTTCTTTAATGATTAAAAACAAGGATTGGGATAATTGGGTTGAAAAGATGACTTCAGATAAGAGGCTGGCGAAAGTAGAAAAAATAACAATTCCTCGTCCCGGACATGCAGACCTCGTAGGAATATCTAAGTATAATTTTGATGATATCCGTAATTCAATAGAGCGGTCAAGCGCAAGGGAAACTGCTGCAAGGGTTGCCGCATGCTCTATTGCCAGAAGATTTTTGGAAGAGTTTGGTATATCTATCGGAAGCTTTGTGGAAAGCATTGGTGGAGTATATCCTAAATCCAATTTTGCATTAAACCTGTTTAATAATAATCTGCCTAAGAATTTTACGGGATGGGGTTTATCGGGACAGTCTGATAAAAGTGAAGTAAAAGCTCTGGATAAAGAGCATGAAGAAAAAATTATAAATAAAATAAAGCTGGCAAAGAAAAGAGGGGATACTCTCGGCGGTACATTTTACGTTGTTGCTACCGGTGTGCCTGTTGGATTAGGCAGTTTTGTTCACTATGATACCAGGCTTGATGCGGAAATAGCCCGGTCGGTTATGTCTATTAACGCTGTAAAGGCTGTTTCCATAGGCACAGGTTTTGAAGCGGCAGAAAAATTTGGGTCGGAATCCCATGATGAAATTATTTTAAAAGGTAATGCCCTGACAAGAAAGACTAACAGGGCAGGCGGCATTGAGGGAGGTATCTCTACAGGATTGCCTATAATTGTACGTGCTGCTATGAAGCCTATTGCAACTCTGATGAGTCCTATTGAAAGCGTTGATTTACATACCATGCAGCATGTAGATGCCCGCCGGGAAAGAAGTGATTTTGTTGCCGTGCCCGCATGTGCTGTAATTGCAGAATCGATGCTCGCGTGGAGCCTTGCAAAATATTTTATAGAAAAATTCGGCGGAGACTCTATAGAAGAGACTAAAGATAACTATAAGAGCTATACGGAAAAGTTGAATAAAAGAATTAATAAAAATTTTAAAAAACTGTAGGACGAATAACCTGCCTGCCGGAAGACAGGATTTGATTGTCCAATGTTTTCCTTAATCTGATTGGTCGGGCAAACCTGCCCGGCCTGCACAAAAGAAGTACTTCCAATGCTTGTTGTAAAGAATTTTATATTTAACTTGTTCTCCGAAAATACATTTGTCGTATGGGATGAAGAATCAAAAGAGGCGGCTATAATTGATGCGGGGTGTTCAAACAGTTCCGAGGAAGAAAAACTTGCGGAATATATTTCAGACAACAATATTACCGTGAAATACTTAATCACTACGCATGGACATATCGATCATGTTTTGGGTAGTAAATTTGTTAAGGAGAAATATAACCCTGAATATTATGCGCCGGAAATTGATTTGTCTTTAATGATGCGTATAGGAGTTCAGGCTGCTGCATTCGGAATTGAATTGAAAAATATACCTATGCCGGAAAAGTATTTAGCTGAAGATTTTACTCTTAACCTGGGGAAGTCGATTATGTTTTTTCTTTTTACTCCCGGGCATACTCCCGGCGAGTTTTGTATATATTTTAAGAAAGAAGCGATTTGTTTTACCGCCGATGTTTTGTTTAAAAACGGCATAGGCAGAACAGATTTATGGGGCGGGGATATGAATACTCTTATTAAGTCAATTGAGAATAAATTATTTACACTGCCTGATAATGTAATTATCTATTCAGGGCACGGCGAAAGCACTAAAATAGGACAGGAAAAAAACGACAATCCGTTCCTTAATGAATTAAGTAAGCGGTGATTTAATTTTTTCTGTTTTATCGGATATTACTCTGGTCGAATGAATTTACGTTATCAAGAATTTCTTCGGGCTTCTCGCGAATTATAGGTATTCAAAACTTTGGCAATAAAAACAATAGATTCGGAAAATTAAATTATATACCTTAGTCGCATAAATTGGTGCATTCTTTAATTGTTTATTCAATCTCTTTTTTACAATAGCCATTAGTAAATAAACTTAGACTGTAATCCATATTTGTGTTTTAAAGGCATTCTGATTTATTCCTTAAAAAGATTTAATTCTCAAATGATTTTAAATCCATTTTGGGAATCACCTCACTTTGTGAAAAGAACAACTCAATTTGCCGGCGTTCTTTGAAAATTTGAATAATCAATATTGATTCTCCGTGAATATTCAGGCTGTCAATCAATGAAATCCATATTATATTTCAAATCTATTATTACTACTATCCTCTATAACGACCTTTGCATTTTGATTTTATATGGGCATTTATGGGCTTTTCAAGGAACGGATGCGTTTCTCCCCTCTCTTTTTTAAGAGGGGCAAGGGGGTGAGTTTCTCCTGTTAGGGGCTTGCCTACCCGCAGGCAGGGAGTTAGTTCAAGCTTGCTTGCAGGAGGTGGGGAGAGGGGTAGATAGTTAACTTTATATATTAAAAGTAATTATAAAATATTTTGTGTAAATAATTAGGGTTTTTTTGATAAAAATTTGAGATTTATGATATGAAAAGCGCATTTTCATTGCCATTTATTTCATCTTTTTTATCATATTCGATCAGCATGAGTTAATGATTAATCTCAAAGTAAAAAGTGGGTAAACTTAATTGATTTAAAGTTTTCCTTTAGATATATTAAAACACGTTTTTGAAACTATTTCCAATCTCTAACTTTACGGCAAAAGTTCGCATGAGATTAAAAACAGCTCCGGCTAAAAATCTTTATAAGTATATCATTTCTTATTTTGTTTTATGGATTCTTCTTTTCGAATTCATATTACCGTCTAATAATATTTTACCAAAACCATCTGTAGTTCTCCTGTCATTCAGCGCTTTATGGCATTATTATAAACTCTTGTTTAATTTTACGGTAACTATTTCAGCAGTTTATCTATCAATATTACTTGCATATTTCTTAACTTCATTACTGAGTGGGTATATAGTAAGAAAGAATCATTTTGTTTCGGAATTCTTATTATCTCTGCATTGGTTCTCTCATTTTATCCCTGCAATAGTATTTGGGTTATTCCTTATTTATTGGCTTCCCGGTTCTGCATATATCGAATATTTATTCGCATTTTTCATTGCATTATTTTCTCTTGTAATTAGGGTAAATGAAGAAGCTGCAAAAGTTAAGCATGAATATATTAGCTCGGCAGTATCTCTCGGCGTTGGTGAAAGTGTTATTGCTAAGAAAGTAATATGGAAATCCATTCAGCCTGCTATTATAAAATATTTAATTGTTTTGCAGTTTAATATCTGGTCTGTTTTAATTGCATTTGAATTTATAAAAGGCGGTTACGGGCTGGGCAGAATTTACCGCTTAGCTCTTGACTACAACGACCTTTCCGTTTTATTTACTATATCCATTATTGTCGGTATTACTATTTATTTAGGCACTCAATTAATTAAGTATTTTAAGAATAAATTTTATCATTGGAGCCTTGATTGAACCGGGAAATTCTACTTGAAGTAAAAAACATTTCCAAAACAGTGCATGGGTTGGCCGGCTCAAAAGTGAGGGTCCTTGATAAAGTAAATCTTAAAATAGAAAAGCCGGAACGATTAGGACAAATTATTTCCATAATAGCCGCTTCAGCTTCAGAATTAACAGCTTTACTAAAAATTATTTCCGCAATAGAAAAGCCTTCGGAAGGTGAAGTACATTTATCAGGTAAACAATATCATAAGTCGGCAGGAGATATTGTTTTTATCCCGGAACACCCCTCGTCATTTCCCTGGCTAAATGTTAAACAAAATGTGGAATTTGCAATTAACTTTAAAGAAAATATACCGGGAAGTATTGATAATAAAGTTAGTGAAGCTATTACATTTGTAGGGCTCGAAGGTTACGAAACCCATTTCCCGGATGATAACAGCCTGGGCTTCAGATTTAGGATTTCTTTGGCACGCGCTCTTGTTGCGGATCCAAAAATTATTTTACTTGATGAACCTTTAAAAAATTTACATGGTGAAACGAAAAAAGAGATTTTTAATCTTATTACAGAACTTTCTAAAAAAATAAATGTTACTATTATAATAGCTTCGATGAATATCAGCGATGCTGTTTTACTTTCGGATAAAATTTTCCTTATGACAAGACATCCCGGTAAAATTGCGGATACGATAGACATCGATAGGTCTAATGATTTGAACATACATTCGGATTACTTCCATTCTTTAAAAAGTGAAATTGAAAAATTATTGACCGGTTATGAGAATATCCCTTTAAAATAGTTGAACTTAATAAAAAATTGTTCGAGAATATAGAAAAGTTTGATAATTCATATATAGAGTCAGAAAGAGGCTATATAGACGAAATGATAGTACTCATGAAAATAAAGCTTAAACTGGTTACCGCATTTAACTGTTGAAAACGAAAGTCGATAAAGATTCCCGGAAAAGCATGGAAATATCTCTCTATTACGGATTTTTACTTGTTAACTTATTGAAAATTGATAGATTATCTCATTTTAGTTAATTTTTTACTTGATTAAGAAAAATATAGGTCTTATATTAAAAACCGAAAATTAAAAATACATGGAGTAAACATGCAAAAACGAATTTTACCGTTTGTTGCTATATCTTTATTTGCTCTTCTATTTAACGCATGCGGAACAAATAAAGAAATAGCAAAGAATGAAAATTCTAAGGACGCACAAACACAAGTTCAAAAGATTGGTATAGTTTCCGAAATGTTAGAGCAAGCACGCCAGTACTATGTAGTAGCGCTTGCAAAACAGGAACAAAATAGCACTGTAGAAGCAGTAAATAATTACGAATCTGCACTGCGGATTATAAATAATCTAAGTTATTATCCGGGTATTGAAGAAAACGAAGCCTACATTGAATTAGAAAAATCGATAATCGATGATTATAAAAAATATGTAGACAGCCTTCCCGAATTGCCTTCGAACGTTTCTTTTGCGGCTTTAGAGGAATGGATGGGGAAATCTGTCCCTGAAATAAAAATTAAGACGGATGAAAAAAGGGAAGAAACCGGAACCGTTACTGTTTCATCCGAAATTCCTTTGGTTGAGAATTCTTATGTTGATCAATATATAGATTATTTTACCGGCAGGGGACGTAATCATATGCAACTTTGGCTGGAACGTTCCGGCAAGTACTTCCCGATGATGACAAAGATCTTCGAACAGCAGCATTTGCCTAAACAGCTTATATACTTAACTATGGTTGAAAGCGGTATAAACCCCGTTGCCAGGTCATGGGCAAGCGCTGTTGGGCTTTGGCAGTTCATTAAATCTACCGGCAGGTTATACGGACTTCGTTCGGATTTCTATTTTGATGAAAGAAGAGACCCTGAAAAATCAACTATGGCTGCTGCCAGTCATTTAAAAGACCTTTATAATGATTTGGGAGATTGGTATCTTGTTTTGGCAGCTTATGATGCCGGCGAAGGAAGAATTACCCGCGCAGTTCAAAGAGCCGGTTCTAATGATTTCTGGATTGCTAAAGAATATCTTCCACGGGAAACAAGGAGCTATATTCCTCAATACATTGCAGCAAGTATGATTGCTATGAATCCTGAAAAATACGGATTCAAAAATATAAATTTTGAAAAACCTCTTGATTATTCTACATATACCGTTAAAGGACCAATCGATTTAAATTATCTTGCTAAATGCGCCGGAGTGAACCTTGAGGCTATTCAGGAATTAAACCCTGAAATTACTCAGATGAGTACCCCTGCAGGGCTTTCTAACGGTTACTCGCTTAAAATTCCGCAATCTTCACTTCAAACTTTTGCCGCAAATGTTGTTAATATTCCTCAAAGCGCTATTAGGAATTATGTAGTTCACACTGTTAGAAAAGGCGAAACTGTTGCTAAAGTTGCTGCCAAATACGGCGTTTCCAAATATGATCTTGCGGATGCTAATAATATTTCCGTCCGTTCAAGATTATACAACGGAATTAAGTTAAGAATACCGGTTGCAAATATATCCGAAGATAATGTTGCTTATAATACTAATACCGAGACAGCAGCGGATGATACAACATTTGCTAAAAACACTGTTGCCGACAACACGGCGACTGACAATACGGTTGTCGATAATACGGATTCTGACGAATATGTCTCCCCGTATGCTTCCTTAAATAAAAACGCAAATCCGGATAGTGTTAAGAAGATGTCTGCTTCCGTAGAATTAGCTTCTGTAGAAGATAACGACAAATCTGATAATGATAATTCTACCGTATCCGATAGCGCCATTATTCCCGAAGGATTAGTTCCGGTTCATTACAAAGTAAAGAAAAAAGACAGCCTTTTGGGAATAGCCGATCTTTTTAATTCAAGAGTAATTGATATCAGAAACTGGAATAATATCTCATATACTAAAAGCATTTCTGTCGGACAGGATTTGACTATTTATGTTTCTGCAGATAAAAAAGACTTCTATGCTAGTTTGGATAACCAGACTTCAATTGAAAAGTCTTCCGTTAAGGCGCCTGTTTCCAGCAGAAGAAACGATTTTATTACTTATAAAGTTAAAAAAGGCGAGAGCCTTAAAAACATTGCCGCACGTTATGGAGTTAATGTTAACTCATTAAAAGAATGGAATCATCTTTCAGGTAATAAAATTGCAGCAGGCAAAAAATTAAAGGTTTATTCCGACAATTCGGACAATTATATTGCTTCAGTTGAAAAGAGTACTGTACATTCAAAAACAAGTATTTATAAATACAAAGTTAAACTCGGTGAATCCATCGCTAAACTTGCTTCTAAATTCGGTGTTCCGGTAGTTACTTTGAAACATTGGAACGGTATAAAGGGTAATACTATTAAAGCAGGCCAAACTCTTAAAATATTTGAAAATGATAATGAAGCTTCTTTAGGCGATAATTCTCCGAAATACTCTGCTAACGTAAATTATTATAAAATTAAACAGGGCGATGCAATTGGTCAGATTGCAGAACTTTATAAAGTTCCGGCTTCCAGCATCAGGAAGTGGAACGGATTAAAGGACGATAAAATAGATGCCGGAAAAACATTAAAAATTTATTCCGATGTAGCTTTAAATGATATAACGGATAACAATTCAGCCAATACTGGTTCATCCTCTGTTTATAAAGTTAAACACGGTGATACTATCAGCCGTATTGCAAGCCGTTATAATGTTTCTGTTGCCAATCTTAGAAAATGGAATAACCTTGACGATAACGATTTATCGGCAGGTTCCAAACTTGTAATTCAATCCAAGTCCGATGCTTCGGCTAAAGAAGTTAAAGGGAAAAGCAGCGGAAAAACTTTAAAAGAAAAATCTTCAAAAAGCGAATCGAAAGTTTATCGGGTTGCTAAAGGTGAATCTCTTTTTTCAATAGCTCAGGATCTTAATGTTTCTGTAAATCGATTGAAGGAGTTAAACAATTTATCAGACAACAAAATTAAAGTTGGACAACAATTGAGAGTTGAGTAAATTCATTTTTTTTATATTATTATAAAACTGGAGAAAAATTTAGACATTAATTAAAAATAATCATAAATATTGAGCCGTTAGGGGTGTTGAACCCGATTTTATCGGGTATGACTGAGAGCAAACCCTAGGACCTGATCTGGATAATGCCAGCGTAGGGAAACGGGCTAAAAGAATAATTAAGCTTAGCCGTTTCTATGAACGGTTTTTTTTGAAAGGAAGAGAAATGAAATACTTAGTTATTCTTTTTTTATTTTTTAATTCTTTTATCTTTGCACAACAAACAGTTATTATGGGGAAGGTTATTGATGCGGAAACTTTAAAGCCTCTTTCCAATGCAAATGTATTTGTTCAAAATAATAGTATTGGAAGTACAACAAATTCCAACGGTGAGTTCACTTTATTTATTGATATAAATAAAAACGATGTTTTAACTGTTAGTTTTATTGGTTACTCTACTGCAAGAGTATCATTATTAAAAGTAGATTTGAATGCGCAAGTATTAATTAAACTTTAACCTAAATTAATACCGGCTCAAACGGTTTTGGTGGAAGGTAGTATTGATAAGGAAGGCATTACTCCGGTGGCTTTTAATAAAATTACTCAAAGCGAGATACAACAGAATTATATTGTCCAGGATGTACCGCAATATCTTTCGCAATTACCCTCAACATACTTCTACTCGGAAAATGGAAACGGGATAGGTTATAATCATCTTACTATAAGAGGTTTTGACCAGACCAGAATTTCAGTTTCTATAAACGGTATACCACAGAATGATCCCGAAGATCATGATATATACTGGATTGATTTCCCTAATTTATTAGCCAAAACTGATGTTATCCAGTTGCAAAGAGGAACGGGTTCCGGCGTGGTTGGTAACCTGGCAATCGGCAGCTCTATTAATATTATTACATCGGCTTTTTGAACTTATTTTCGTTATATGACTTCACAACAACAAGTAATGACATTAACCAGCCAATTGTGAGTAACACCATAAAATTATTATTAATATATAAAAATAGCTTGATGCGTCGCCTCCTTCTTAATATTTGAAAACTTAAATTAATTAGCTCTAAATAACTAATCAACTAAAAAACTATTGAACTGCCAAACATCTTCTTCCTTGGGCAGCGCTTTTCCCCATTTGTCAAATAATGCAGACTTATTTTTTAAAGGAGTCCAATCAGTCTCTACAGACGGACATGGTCCAAGATAAGGCGTAGCTACTTCCAGAATTTCTTTATATGGTAAATCATCTGGTACTAGCAGGCCTTTACTCGGATTTTTTATCATCCATGTTACTGCGGCTAGTACAGAGGCAGCCACCTGTAATGTTGTAGCATTTTGACCCGGCACAAGCTTACGAGACTCATGAATATCTAATTGAGAACCGGTCCACCAACCGTTAAGACCATGACCCAACAGAAGTACTCCTAACTCGTCCATTCCACCGGTAATTTCATCAGTCATTATTCTTAATCTGTCTTGCATTTTGAAATTATGCATTGCAAGCTCATACAGACTGAGAATAGCATTATCACATGGCATGTATGCATAATGAACAGTTGGCCTATAGATCGGCCGTCTTATTTCTTTAGGCGCATCCTCCCATACTGTTAAATAATCACTTATTGTAAACGATTCTGCATGGCGAACTACACAGCCTATTATTTCACCTCCAGCAGGTACCCATGAATGAACAAAAGTTCTTATACCGGGCTTCGAAATAAATACCTGATTTCCCGGTCCGCCGTCGGGAAAATATGCATATTCCGGAAGCCGGCGTTCATGTGTGCCCCAGCCAAGTTCTGCCGGAGCTGTCCCTTCTTCGTAAAAACCTTCAATCGACCATGTGTTTACAAATTCGCCAACCTCTTTCGGTTTGTCGGTAATTTGTGTGTCGCGCTCTGCAATGTGTATAACTTTAGTTCCGGTTGCCTGGGCAAGCTTGGCAAAAGCCCCTTGCACCCCTGCTTCCGCATCGGCAATAATGTTTTCAAATGCTGCATTGCTGAGTTTTAATTCACTCTGAATATTCCGTTCTAACATCTTAGAACCAATTTCTACAAGAGCCCTTTTTGTGAAATGGCTGACAAGCCCGGGATTAGCACCATGATCTACTATAATTGTTGGGTTACCGGTATTTTTTGCTGCCATTTCTAATTTTAGTTTTCTTAGTTCCATCTGACGAAAATATAAACTTCTTTCATGAGTGGTTTTGTTTTCAATGTTTTTAGAAGGATCCCATTGCTCAACAGATGTGTTGATATACCTTATGCCGTTTTCATAGCACCATCTTACTATTACCGTAGCCTCTATATTCCAGGCTAAATCTATAATCATATCCCCGGGTCCAACATACTTCTTTAATTCAGTTTCAATATTATCTATATTGATTTCTACTTGTACAAAGTTAGCTCCTGCTTCCAGCATTTCAGACAGTATCTCTCTTTGATCGATAAAATCAACTATCGTTACCTTATTTATCGGCATATCTAAATGACGTTTTAGAAGAGGAAGCGTGCATTGAGAAACTGCACCGCAGCCTATTACGAGAATCTTTCCGTCGAAACGTGTTTTTTTATAGTTAGACAATTGTGGGCCCTCCTTTTCAGCAGCACTAATAGTGAGTGCTCTATTTCCTAATTTATGATTTCCATTACAGCGATCACCAATTATAAGGTGATTCTGTTTTTGTTAAAATATTTTGTGTAATAAACCTGGCCGTTAATTTTCAATCAAATTCCATCCGGTTTAATACTCGGCTTCTTTTTAAGCTGATGTTAAATATCATTCTTAATTTCACTCAAACTTGATTAATAATAAGCTCTTCCTTCTATTCAAAGAGAGCATATAAACAAGGCAGCTTAAGTAGATATTTTTAGTGTCTTTTTATAAACACAGGGAATTGATATTTCAATAATACATAAATATACAACTCCGGTTGTTTTCAAAGTACACAGATTTGTGTTCTCCTGTGAATCTTCTGATTTACATCAACATAATACTATAAAATATCCGCAGAACCCGTTATACCTTTCTTCTATATGTATTCAGTATTACATCTCAACAACTGCATAACGGTTTTGGCGTTTACTAATGATTTCTTTGTCTAATTTTTCTTCTCTAATTTGGTTTTCTTTGTGAAGAACAATTGTTCTTGGAGGTGCAAAACCATTAAAAGATGTAGCGCTTGCAATTGTATAGGCCCCCATACCGGGGACTAAAATCAAATCACCAGCCGAAAGTTTGGGAAGTTTCTGATCGTGCGCAACAATATCAATCGAATCACAGGTCGGACCGGCTACAACACACTCTTCTACAGAACCGGATCGATTCGAAACTAATCTATAATCACACTTGTCAAACAATTTTCCTGAAAAAGCGCCGTATACTCCGTCATCAATATAATACCAGGTAACTCCATTGCGTACAGTACGGCCGATAACTTTGGTTACAAGAGATATACATCCTCCGGAAATACATCTGCCCGGCTCCATTAAAACATTTAAATCGTCGGGGAAAAATTCTTTTAAGGCGTTTCTAAGCACAGTGCAGTATACAGATAATTCCGGCAGATTATCTCTGTATGAAATTGGAAATCCTCCGCCGACATCAAGTGTATCAAATATAAAGCCTGCAGAAATAGCTTCATCAAAAATCTTTCTGGCATATTTAACTGCGCTGTAATATATTTCCGGTTCAGTACACTGCGAACCCACATGGAACGAAATACCGCGTACATTTAATCCTTCAGCCCTGGCCTTTTTAAGTATGGGTAGTACTTCCTGCTCTTGAGCCCCAAATTTAGCCGACAGGTTTACTATACAATGCGGATTAGTTATTGCTATCCTAAGCAGGAGATTTGCGTTTGGAGCTAATCTTTTTATTTTTTTTATTTCTTCCATATTATCAAGAACAAACCAATTGATGCCCTGCTTTACTGAACTTTCTAAATCGGTTTCTTTTTTTACAGGGTTTGTGTGTATGATATTATCTGAAGAAATGCCGACTTCCCGGCATACAGAACTTTCGCCGAATGAAGCAACGTCTATACCGTCAACAAGATTTTTTATTATCTGTAATATTGCCGGATTCGGATTTGATTTCATTGCATAGAAAATCTTAACTCCGGGCAGATTTTCCCTCAAAGTATTAATACTCTTAATTATTCGCAACGGCGATAATACCAGAAAAGGAGTAGGATATGTTTGCGAAAGAAGCTCTGCTTGTGAAAAGTTAATAACAGGCTGCTCAAGTGTATTGGTTACTAATCCAGACTCCAAGGGAATAATGTTTTTTTTCATTTTCTTTACCTCACTTTATGGCATTTTTCTATTAAATAAATTTACCTCTTGTTTACATCGCTGTTAAAATTGCGGTGGCCAAGTGATTAGTAGTATTTCCGCCATAGATTTACCTACATTTTCGAATGAATGTTCTTGATCCGTTTTATACTGGAAGCAGCTTCCTGCTTTTGCAATTTTTTTTCTTTTGCCCAGACTTATTAAAACCCTACCCTTAAGTATATAACCTATTACCTCACCGCTGTGAGGTTTAATTGGTCCCACTTTTTGTTTTGGCGCTATTAAAAGTTTAGAAGGCTCCATTGCCATGGTTGTAGATGTAGGGATAAGAAGCTCAAACTTAGTAATTCCCTGGTCTTTTATCTCAACTCTGTCTTTTTTTCCAAAGACGTACGCCTTCTTATCGTCCGATGAAAAAAAATCGCTCAGATTTTCACCAAAGACTGTAAGAACTTTTATTAAATATTCAATTGATACAGAGCTTTTATTACTCTCCAGCAAGGAAATAAAGGCTGCTGAAAGGTCGGACCTTGCAGCCAATTCATCTTGCGTTAATTGGTTGGACAATCTAAGTTCTTTTATTCGTTTTCCTATATCCATATTTCCGTTCTATATCAAGCATTGCTTAATATTTACTTAAGTAAAACTAATAATAAATTTATTTATTGTCAACAATTGATGAGAAAATTATTTATATGTATAGTACGTCATTAAAAATATCAATGCTAATAACACTATAAATATGCCCATAATAAAGATAATATGGCCGCCAGGTTTGCTTTGCACTTACGCCGGGCATATCCGATTCTTTCACTACTCTAAGGGCTTTTGTTACTATTTAACTTCTTATTTTCGACCTGCCTGCTGCTTATTAACATTATTCCTACTATTTACGGGGGTTTTTATTATTGAGATACTTAACCTAATTCTATAGGCATTTCTATGAAGTTCTATGTACAACATTTCAATAGGGCTGCTACATGGGTATTTATTAATTTAGAAATCATCAATTTGTTAACGTTTATGCTTATCTCATTTGTAAATTAATCATGAGTGTGATTCCATTGACACTATTTCTAGATAAGATAAAGTATAATTAAAGTATCACCTAAGTGTTACTTAAAAATAATTTTTATTTCTTCAAATAATATTTTGAGATTTCCTGTGAGACTTCGGCAAAACTCTCTCATTTTAACAGAAGATCTCTTTTATTCTGGTGCGGAAAAGCCCGTTTGTCCCGCAAAATAATAAGTCACCGAATTGTGCGGAATATTGTTTTAATGGGATTGAAACGATGTTGAAGATTTAAAAAGTGCTAAGGTAAGTCAACTATTGAAAAACTTGGTTTGGTTCGTTTGTTGAATTTCGTGACATTACACAAAAAGTAATTTGTCCGGGTGTTAATTCTTTTACACCTTCTTCTTTTATAATCCTTTGCAATTACCCGGAAATATACTGCTTACGGTTACCAGGTTGCATATTTCAATGCCAGCGCTTCTTAAAGCTAATTCAAATGAAGCAAGGTATTCTTTATCTCTTCCTACACCTTTAGTAAAAAATATTTTTGATGGTACATACAAATTATCATCTCCTTCTTATATTATTTAATAATTTTAACGAATTTTCTTTTTCCAACCTTTAAGATAGATTCTTTATTAAGATTTATTACGGCGGCTATATCTTCAATTTTATTGCCGTTTATCGTTACACCGCCCTGAGTTACCAATCTTCTGGCTTCTCCCTTTGATGCGGCGCAATTTAATTTTACAATTAAATCTAAAATTCCCAGTTCTGAAATATTGTTGTTGATCCGAAATTCAGGGATTTCATCAGGAATTTCTTTTTTAATAAAAATTTTATCGAATTCTTCTTGTGCTTTCTTAGCAGTCTCAGGATTATAATACATTCCTGTCAGCAAAAGTGCCAAATCTCTTTTTAAATCTCTTGGATTTACACTTTGATTATCGAGTTGTAATTTAATATTCTTTAATTTTTCATTAGGAATGTTTGTGGCAAGTTCATAATAATTATAAATAAGCGAATCCGGAATTGATAAAGTTTTACCGTAAATTTCATTTGGCGGATCCGAAATTCCGATATAATTGTTATATGATTTACTCATCTTTTCTATACCGTCTGTGCCGATAATAAGCGGCATAGTTAAAATAATTTGAGGTTCTAATCCAAATTCTCTTTGTATATCGCGTCCTACCAGCAGGTTAAACTTTTGGTCAGTGCCGCCAAGCTCAACATCGCTTTTAATGGCTACTGAATCCATTGCCTGTGCAAGCGGGTAGAGGAATTCATGTATATTTATTGGTTCGCCGGCTTTGAATCTTTTTGTAAAATCATCCCGCTCAATCATTCTGGCAACAGTATATTTTGAAGACAATTTAATTATATCTTCAAAACTCATTTTGCTAAGCCATTCTGAGTTGTATACTATTTTAGTCTCCTGAGGATCAATAATTTTTGAAGCTTGTTCAAAGTAGGATTGTCCGTTTACTCGCGCCTCTTCTAAAGAAAGAGCAGGACGCGTTACATTTCTGCCGGAAGGATCGCCGATCATACCTGTAAAATCGCCAATAATTAAAATTGCCTGGTGACCAAGAGATTGGAATTGCGCAAGCTTTCTTAATACAACTGAATGCCCGATATGCAAATCCGGACGGCTTGGATCGCAACCGAGTTTTATATTTAGCGGTCTATTCTCTTTTAATGATTTATCAAGTTTCCGAACAAGTTCTTCTTCAGGAATAATTTCAAAGACACCCCGTTTAATTAGGTCCATTTGTTCGTTTATTGGGGGAAAATTCAGTTTAGCCATTATCCTCTACAAATTTCTGTCATTTATCTATTTATAAATTATATGTAATTAAACGAAAAGTAGCTTACAAATGCAAAAAATATTTTTTTGAATTTACTCATACGAATTTTTAGTCTTAATATTTAATTTTTCGTTCTTGATCCCGCTGAAGATCCCGTTTAGCAATTGACTCACGTTTATCGTACATCTTTTTGCCTTTTGCCAAAGCCAGTTCAACTTTTACCTTCCCGTTTTTAAAATATAGCCTCAAGGGAACTAATGTTAATCCCTTTTCCTTTACTTTACCTATAAGCTTTCTAATTTCATTTTTATTTAGGAGCAGCTTCCTTGTTCTTGTAGGCTCATGGTTATTAATGTTTCCCTGGTCATAAGCGCTGATATTTGCGCTGAACAACCAAACCTCGCCGTCTTTAAGACTTGCATAACTGTCAACAAGGTTTACTTTACCAAGTCTTAGTGATTTTACTTCAGTGCCTTGAAGAACAATTCCTGCTTCATAAGTTTGAACGATAGAATATTCATGCCGGGCTTTACGGTTTACTGTAATATTTCGTTCTTCATCATTTGGGGTTGGCATAATTTCCAAAAAATTAAATTGAAAAGTATTTTTATTGTGAACTAAAATCAAGAAAATGGCTTGAAAAGTTTTAATTTAACATAAAAATCTTCAAAATTCATTTTTCGACTAGTGCTAATGTCATTAAGTCAGGGAATTGAGAAATTTATTGGAATTAGAACTCATCCCTCAACCCCTCTTATGAAGGGAAGGGGAGAAATTCTGCAATTTTCCAAATCCATCTTCTTAACAGACAGACTTTTCCAATAGATGCCTATTGCAAGGGTGAGTTAACGACCCTTAACTTAATGACATTACCTACTAATGTCTGGGGAAGGTTATTAATATCAGCAAGTTAGTAAAATATGCAAATCCGTATTACACGATAATCTACGTGAAAACCTGATAATAAATAAATAAATAAATTAGTTAGTATTAAAAATCAATTTAAAAGCATTTAATTAATTACATCTTTTAAAATGTTTAGATGTTTTGTTCGAAATACTTAAAAAACTTCAACTTTACTCCCTCCATCTCTTGGATTTTAGCAGCCTAATACATTTTCAATGGCAGGTACCCAAATAACCTGCTTGTAACCATCGAAAGATAATGCTGATTTAAATATCTTCAAAGATTTAAATAATGAATGGAAGTAAAAATTATTGTCCAACATTTCTGAAGAAATATTTGGTTTCTTATCAAATAGTGTTTGCTCTGCCATGTTATGTTCTAACGAACTATTGCCATATCTGTTACGGATATTACATTTTGGGAGCATTGATAGATCGATTTACTTAACTATTCAAACATGCTTAACTACAGTTCAGATTAAATATTTCCCGACTGCGCATGTTTAATTTTTCCGCCACTTTATTGCCGGATATTTTTGTAGTGGAAATTATTTGTCAACAATGTATCCGGAAATAAAATGAAAACAATATTTGATTCAAAAAAAGTTAAGGTTGTTCTATCAGTCATGTTATACCTAGTTGGTCTATTGTTTTATTCATGTGGAGGTCAAATTAATAACCTTCAGCAGGATCAGTATTTAATAACTCAACTAACAAACTTACCTGCTAAAACGAATAAGATTCAAAAAGATAAAGTGGTTTCTAACTGGCAGAGAAGAAATATTGATGGGGCATATATTAATAGTAACACAGCCGCCGCTGAATATACGACTGGTCTTGAAAATGGATACGTACGCTGGGGCAATATACTCGAAGCCGAAAACATTGACATTACAAAGCCCGCCCCGGATGGTAAATTATTGGATTTTGCCGAAGGATTCACTTATAAAGTTACAGGAGATAATATCTTTAAAGAAGAAATGTACAAAAATATTCCCGCCGGATATAAAACTATTATTCAATGGCTGGTTTGGGATGCAGTCGGCATAGAAACTTATGGTTTAATGTACCTTGACAGCCTGAAGCTGAACATCCCGTTCCAGCCTGGTTACTTTAATTCTAATCTCACGTGTAATATTGAGAATTTGGGAACAATAGGATTAAAATCTCTTGTAATAACCTGGGTTGGTAATTCTAAAATGAACGGGAAAAATTGCGCAGTTATTCAGTACCAGTCCTTTTTCAATCCGGTTGATGCCGTAAACAATGGTATGAAAATAAAAGGCCGTTCATTATATTGGGGTACTATTTGGATCTCTTTGGATGAGCCGCAGGTTGAATGCGGGGCATTAAATGAGGATTTGCCCATGGAGCTGACTATACCCGGCGTACCTGAAAAACAATTGATCGATCTGCAGCGTCAGGTTGAGTTTACTAAAGTTAGCGGGCAGAGGTAATAATATGAAATTCAATTTAATTTATAAAAATAAAGCAGCAAGGCATTCGTTTATTTTTTCGTTCTGCATTACTGCTTCATTGATAATAAAATGGATGCAGACAGGAAATCCGTTCCAGGCAACAACCGTATTATTTTTCTTTACCGTATATATAATTTCATTGTTTTCACTTTGGTATGCATCCAGGTTCTTCAAATATTTTTTTAAAAGAAGTGCAAACGAATTTTCAAAAAAAGCAGTACCGGCACTTCTTATTTTCTGGATAGGCGAACTGATTTTTTCATCGGCTGCTATAACTTTCGGCGTTTTTTGGTGGTTCATATTACACAACATGGGTTTGGCTTCTTTCAAACATCAAATGATCAGCATTGAAGCAAGGCCGGCGCTGCAGCAATTTGCATTATGGGTTCTTATCGGTACAATAATGTACTTTTATATGCTATGGCGGCAAAGCCTGTCCCGCGAACAAAAATTAAGAGAAGAGAAACTTACCTTTCAATATGAAACGCTTAAAAGCCAGGTTAACCCTCATTTTTTGTTCAACAGTTTAAATACTCATTCTTCGCTGGTCAGCACAAGTACGGAATCGGCGGAACAATTTATAAACAGGCTTTCATCTATATACAGGTATATTCTCGAGAATATTGCAATTGACGCGGTACCCTTAAAATCGGAAATATCGTTCGTTAACGACTTTTTCTTCCTCTATAAAATACGTAACGAAGAGAAAGTTAATCTTGATATAAATATTAGCGATGATAACGGCTTTGGAATTTTACCCATTTCACTTCAAATGCTTATTGAAAATGCAATGAAGCATAATATTGCAACCCGGGAGCGTCCGTTAAATATTAAAATATTCATTGATGATTGTTATATTGTAGTTGAAAATAATCTTCAAAAGATTACTTCTTTTTCCGGGCTGCCGCAAAACGGGTTGAAAAATTTAGGCGGTAGGATAAAATTAATGACGGGGAAGGATTTGATAGTTAAAGAAACACCTGATAAATTCACTGTTAAGTTACCTTTAATAAAAAATAATGAAATTACTGATAATTGAAGATGAAAAGCATGCTGTTGCTAAGCTTAGCAGGCTTTTATATAAAATAGATGCCGCGATTATTATCGTGGGTGTTCTTGAATCTGTTGAAAAATCGATTAACTGGCTGAATGATAACCCGGCTCCGGATTTAATATTAATGGATATCCGCCTGGAAGACGGAATTTGCTTTGAGATTTTTGAGACTATTAATGTAAAAACGCCGGTTATATTTACTACTGCTTACGATGAATATGCAATAAAAGCCTTCAAGATAAACAGCGTAGATTACCTCCTTAAACCGGTCGATGAGAATAGTCTAAAAAACGCAATCGATAAGTTCCATTCGTTTTACTACGACAAGCATCGGGATATAGAAAATATAGGCCCACTCTTAAAAGAATTTTCGAAGCAATACAAGAACCGATTCCTTGTAAAAATAGGAGAGCATTACAAATCTATTCCAACAAATGATATTTGTTATTTTTATATTATTGAAAGGAGTACATTTCTTAAAACCGTGGAAGGTAAAACTTTCGGCCTCGATTTTTCACTCGAACAAATTCAGAATACTATTAATCCCGGAAAGTTCTTTAGGATAAACCGTAAATACATTATCAATGCGGACTCGATAAGCGATATAGTCAGCTATTATTCAAACAGACTATTACTAAAGCTTGTCAACCAGGAAAAGAATGAGGAACTTGTAGTCAGCAGGGAAAAAGTATCCACATTTAAAAAGTGGATGGATCGATAACAGATTGTTACAATATTATCAAAGAAATAACAAAACCTGATACAGTAATTGATTATAATGCACAATTTATTTTAATAAAACAAGTTAACCAATAGAGGAACAAATGGATCTATCAAGATATCTAAATAATTATAATGAAATATTTGAGGTTCTACAAAAATTATCTAACGATCAAATAAATTATAAACATGCAGAAAATAAATGGTCGGTTCATGAGGTTATAACTCACTTAGCTGATACGGAAATACAAAGTCACATAAGGATTAGGACTATTTTGGCAAATAAAGATCCCTATATGGTATATCATGATGAAATGGATTGGTCGATAATATTAGATTATGCTAAAATTAATTTAGAAGAATCACTGGAAGTAATAAGATTAATGAGAAAGGTGAATTACAATCTACTTTCCAGACTTAAACCGGCAGATTTTAAAAAGAAAGGCGTGCATTCTACACGCGGTGAGTTATCATTAGAAAATTTAGTGAATTTTTATATTGACCATGTCGATAAACATCTAATTCAGATAAATAAAAATATTTGTTCAAAGCAAGAAAAAGTATAATATTTTTTCAAATTATACGCCACGATTAAATAATATCCTCTTGAGAAAATAAAATTAATAAGTAGTTGTTACTCAAAGTTTTAGCTTTTTCAATTTGGGCGCGAATCTTCTAACTGCAGCTACCACAATCAGGGTCATGCCGCCGCCGAAAATTACCGATGGTATCAATCCCAGTAATTTTGCTGCAACTCCAGATTCAAATGAGCCAAGTTCATTGGATGAGCCGATAAATATACCATTTACTGCGGATACACGTCCCCTCATTTCGTTCGGAGTATATAATTGAATTATAGTACTGCGCATAATAACGCTTACATTATCAAACATACCGCTAAGCATTAAGACAAACATAGAGATGTAGAAACTTTTTGAAATTGCAAATGAAATAATTGAAATCCCGAATCCGAACACACAAAATAAGAGATTTCGTCCGGCGTTCTTAAAAAACGGGTGGTGCGCCTGAACAATTGACATAATAATAGCTCCGACTGCAGGAGCAGCTCTTAGAAGGCCTAATCCCTTTGCGCCTGTATGCAAAACCTGATCGGCAAAAATTGGTAAAACCGAAACAGCTCCACCGAAGAAAACTGCGAACATATCCAGTGTAATTGCACTAACAATAATTTGATTGTTGAAAACAAATTTTAGTCCATGGGAAAGGCTTTGCCGGATGGATTCTTTGGTAGTTCGTTCCGGCAGCGGCTTATTTGATACAAATGTAAAAAAGATCAAACCGGTGGCAGTTAAAATTATAACCAAAGTATAAGCATAGCCTATTCCCGCAAAGCCATAAACTAATCCGCCGATAGCAGGTCCCGTTACGGCGGCAATTTGCCATATAAGGCTGTTCCATGTAGAAGCGTTTCCAAATAATTCACGTGGCACAAGCTGTGCAGCATAAGCGCCCTGAGCGGGGGATAAAAAGCCACGGGCTATCCCGGTAATAAAAATAATAACATAGATAGGAAATACGCCATATTCATCAAGAATTATATGCAACTGCGTCGAAACTACTAAAAGTACTATTGCACAAAGGAAATATGCAAAATTGGAAAAAACTATAATTTTTTTCCTGCTGACTACATCTGCAACGTGGCCGGTAAATAATGAAAAACTAATGAAGGGAATAGCTTCTGCGAGACCAATTAAACCGAGCGATAATGCGTCATGTGTTAATTGATAAATTTGCCAGCCTACTATAACCGATTGCATCTGAATGGCAAAGGTTAATGAAAAGCGTGCTGAAACAAACCATCTGAAGTCTTTTATTCTAAGCGCCGCATGAGCATCTGAATTGTCTAACTTAAAATCCATACTATTTTATTTAAAACATTTTGGAAATCCATTGACCGATGAAATATCCTATAGCGGCAATGCCGAAACCAACAATAAACATATCAAAGCCGCTTCTGAAAATTCCTCTTCCGGTAAAAAAACTGCGGGTAGCCCCTACGCCAAAATGAGAAGTCATAGAAATTATAAAAGACGACCATATTGCGGTTGATCCATTACAGAAGAAAAATGGGAAAACCGGTATTAAAGCCCCAACTGCTGTAGCTGTGCCCGTTATCCATCCCTCCTTAATGGGACTCAAATTTTGTCTGCTTATACCCAATTCTTCACGTACTTTTTCTTCCAGTGTCTGTTCGGGATCTTTCATGGTTTCTTTTGCGCGGGAAGTAGCTTCATCTTTAGCCATACCTTTTGATTCATAAATTAATGCCAGCTCTTCAGTTTCCAGTTCCGGCATTAAAAGTATTTCCTCTTTTTCCATTTCTCTTTCGTGATCATATACTTCCTTTTCACTTACAGCAGCAAGATAACCTGAAGATCCCATCGATAAAGAATCTGCTATCATGCCTGAAATGCCGGTGATTAAGATAATATGTGGGGCTACACTTGCTCCTATTACTCCTGCGATCAAACCGAAATTTGCAGTGAGACCGTCATTAAAACCATACACAATATTTCGTAAAAGTCCGCCTGATTCGGAACGATGCCACGGTTCATTGGTAGTGCCTTTTATATCCATTAATTTATTAGCATGCTCGGCAGAATCTTTAGCAAGGCGCAATGCTGCATTTTTTGTGGGTCCGTCTCCGCTGGTTTTATATAAGCCAAGGTACGATTTTACCTCGGTTGCTTCTTCTTTCATCAATGCCCCGGAAAGAATCCATGATCCAAATTTCCGTGATGACCATGCTAATATTTTAGCCTGCAAAGTCGGGTTTAGGTTTTTAATCCTAATATTGTCTTTCAGCAGCAGTTCTTTCCATACCGTAACATGTTTATCTTCAATTACAGAAAGTTCAAGGTAAATTTCTTTTTTTGTCTCATCATTTATTAATCCGGCTAATACACGATATAAATAAGCGGCGTCAATTTCTTCATGAAGATGGTGAAGCCACACAGAGGCATTATTTTTGTTGCTCATTCTATTGAACTAACTTTTATTTATAATAAAGTATACTTGTATTTTTAATTTAAGAAAAATTAAGTTATTGCAACATCAACAAATGCATTTTATACTTAATTTTTTAGTTCAAAAGTGAGAATAAATTCGGTCCCGCCCTTCCTTTTCAATTCAATATAGCCTCTTATTTGATCGACTAAAGAATTTACAAGCTGCATACCGAGAGAATTTGTATTGCGGAAATCTAAAGTATCAGGGAAACCGCATCCGTTATCTTTTACTATAATGGCGTACTTTCTTGATTCAAGGTTATTTAAATATATTACCAGCTTGCTTTTAGAGCCGTCAAAACCTTTACCTTCAGGGAATGCATGCTTAAAAGAATTGGAAATCAGTTCATTTATTATTAGTCCCAGATATACAGCTAAATCTACATTTATTTCAAGGTCGTCAATTTTTAATTCCAAATCAAGAGTATTAAGTTTAAATCTATATGAACTTAATAAATTTGTTATTAATCCTCGCATGTATTCGGAAAAATTTATATAAGATAAATTATTTGATAAATATAATTTCTCATGAATTAATGCCATTGATTTAACCCGGTTCTGACTTTCCATAAACATCTCTTTTGCTTCATCATCTTGTATATAAGCATACTGAAGGTTAAATAAACTTGTTATTAACTGCAGATTATTTTTAACCCTATGATGTATTTCCTTAAGCAGTACGACTTTTTCTTTAAGGGAATTTTCCGATTGCTCTCTTGAACGTTTTAATTCTGTAATATCTATACATGAACCTATATAACCTAAAAGCTGCAGTTTGTTGTAAATCTGGGAATCCCGGTATTTAGAATCCATCTATATTGACCGTCCTGTCTCTTAAAACGGTACTCGATATTAAATTCCTTCTTTACATCAAACATAGCAGAGAATTTTTCAATATAGATTGTTTTATCATCAGGATGAATAAGTTCTGTCCAACCAAAGCCAAGTTCATTTTCAATGGTTCTACCGGTAAATTCCAGCCACGGTTTATTACAGTAATTGCACATCTTTGAAGAGTCCGTCATCCAAATCATCACGGGGGCTGTATCGGCAAGGTTACGAAAACGGGCTTCACTCTCAAGAAGTTTCTCTTTAGTTCTCTTCCTTTCCGTGATATCCCTTGCAATAGTGCAATAGTATTCCTCACTTTCAAATTCCAGATAATTGAATTCGATTTCCATCTCTAGTGTTTTATTCTCTTGTGTGATTAAAGGATGCTCTATGGTGAATGATTTCCTTTGTTTTGTTTTATCTCTTAGATTCATATAAATTTCTAAATCAGAATCACGACAGATTTCGAAAAACGACATTTGATACAATTTCTCACTTGTATAACCAAGTTTTTGGATTACGGTATTGTTAAAATTGTAAATTTTACCATCCGGTTTTATCCAGAAAAAGAGACCCTGTGCATGGTCGACAGAGAAACGGGTTAATTGAAGAGTTTCCTCTTTTTGCTTCAATTTTCTAAAAAGTACATTAAACGGATCCTTCAGACCGGTTACAATAATAGCTTTGTATATAAGGTAGAAAGAAATAACTTTTAAAATATGTCCCGTTAAATTTGGAAGGCTGTAAGGGGTTTCATAAAACGTGAAATTAAGCTCTGAAGCGATATTTACAATATTTGATGCGACTACTAAATCGAAAAGATGAGAATTGAAATACTCCTTCTTTTTATGTAGGACTATTATTGAGAGGAAGAATAATGATGCAATTACAAATTCGCTTGTCTTTTTAAATGGAGTTAAACCTCTGCCTTCAATAAAACAATCAGGGAATATTTGCAAGTAGAATATAGAAAGAAAAATAAAAATTAATGCAATAAAGTAAATACTTATAATGTGATATATTTTTATTTTTTTGTCAATTAGCAATGGAGCGATTAATAAAGAAATAGCCTGCAAATAACGGGCGGCAATCCATAATTGTGTGGAAAGATTAGCGCTTTTCCCGGAGAAAATATCTATACCATTATAAGTGACGGCATGAATAAAATCGATTGCGGAAACAAATACATACGCAATGCCTATTATAATAAAAAAATTGTTTTCAATAAATCTTCGTGAATTCCATACAACCATGAAGATTCCACAGGCAATAACAATACTGAATCCCTCTACGATGCTGTGAAAAAGCAAATAGTTGAAAATGCTGATTAAGAAGAGAGCAGCAATAGTTCCCAAAGCAATTAAGATGCTGAAATAGTAACTAACGGGCGTTAACTCGTTTGAGTAATTATCGCCCTGATTATTTTTGTGCGTTATTTCTTTCTGCCTCATAATTCTCCCCGACCCTATTTATGAATAGTTTTTCTATTTTTTTATACTCCTATTCAAGGTTTTCTAAATCGGCTAAATCTTGAAGTTGTCCACTTGCTTTTTTATTCTTTATTAGATTTTCCAAATCAATAAAGTTAACAATTATACGGGCAATTTTTAATTCTACTTTTGTAGAATAACAAGTCTCAAAATCAACACCATCTATTGTGTCAGAAGGTCAATTCTATTTGGAGGAGAACCAAGTTGAACAACAATCTCAGGATTCAGAAAATCATCCACTGAAAAATTAATACTACTAAAGCCAAAATTATTCAATGCTTCAATTAGTTTTCTGTATTGCCTTTATCCAGCCATATCCATTAATCTAAATCTTTTGTATATCATGGATTTCCGTGTAGTGCAACAACATATCCGCCAACAATCAGGTAACGGACTTTATGCTCGTTTAATAATTGAATAAACTCTTTGTTTATGAATATACTTCCAACTGTTATATCCTTTACGGATGCTCTCCAATGTCTCCAGGCGGGTAAAATAAGATTGAGTTTGCCAGAAAGCAAAGTCGCTTTTTTGTTCTTTCTTTTTTATTACACGAATCAACGTTTTATCAATCATATAAAACATATAGGATAGTAATATTTATATAAACTCTATACAAAGATAGCCCTTTGATTGTCTTTATTCAAATTAAAGTAGTGGCTAAAACATGCAAATTATTATTGTGTTTTTTTTACTGTTGATTCCAAACGGATTATAGTTGATCAGGAACGAGTGTAAGAATATTTATTACTAAAAACTTTATACTATTTGTTAAGTATCAATAAAAGTTATATTTTTATTTCTAAAAAATATTCATTATTGCCCCGTGGTGTAATTGGCAACACGCCTGACTCTGGATCAGGAAAGTCTAGGTTCGAGCCCTAGCGGGGCAGCTACTCAATTGTCAATAATCATTAAAAAATCGGAAAAATTTTTGTATATTATTTCGTGCATTTTTTATTGCAGCGGAATAGTTATTGTTCTAAAACAGGCGCGTTCGTCTAGTGGCTTAGGACGCTGCCCTCTCAAGGCAGAGACCACGGGTTCGAATCCCGTACGCGCTACTCCCCAAAAATTCTTTGTAAGGCAGAGACTACGGATATTCGCAAAGTGACTTCTTTGGAGGAATCCCTACCAACTATTTTCCCTTTTCTAAACTTATTGGAGGCTATGAGAATTATTTTCCGCTTTATATTTTAGCAAAAAAATTAACTATTTTTTGCTAAAGAGATAATATCATTTCCTTCTAAAATATTTCTTTCGTATCCAACATTGACGGAATTGATCATGGCTAAACCAATTTCTTTCAACGTACAAAAACCATTGGGATATAAAACACGTCCAATAGGAAATAGCCAGCCAATATATCTATAAAAGGATAGCGCATTTTTTAGTCCCTTTGTGGGCTTTATAAATCCGGGACGAAAAGCAAATACCTGCCTAAAAGGTAATTTCATCAAATCGTTCTCTGTTTTACCTTTTATCTTTGCCCACTTGGAACGTCCCTTTTCGCTGCTATCTGTCCCGGCGCCAGAAACATAACAAAACGTCATATCGCTATTTAGCTTGCTTAATGTTTCTGCTAAATGCAGAGTAAGCGAATAGGTTATTTTATAATAATCATCTTGCTTCATTCCGATCGAAGAAACTCCCAAGCAAAAAAAGCAGGCATTGTAACCTCTTAACTGATTCTCGATAGTCGAAAAATTATAAAAATCATTATGAATTATTTCTTTCAGCTTTGGGTGTATAACACCGCAAGGTTTTCTATTGATGGTCAAAACAGCTTCTACTATAGGATGCTGCAAACATTCATATAGTATCCCTTCACCTACCATGCCGGTAGCGCCGGTAATGATTATTCTTATTTTTTGGATTTCATTTACGCTCATTTTTTTGATCTGGAATAATGGTTTAATTTTTTTGATGTTATTATACAAAACATTGATCAAATAATCATTTGCCTTAAGATAGTAGAACAAAGCTGTATTTGCCACACCTGTGTTCGGGAAGGTTCATTAATATGTGGCCTAAAAATATATAATTCCCATCACATTTGTTGATATTTTATTAAACAAATTTTACTTTGTACTATAATTTATTATTATTGATTCTTATTAGCGCTTTTTCACCTGTTTAATAAATGGATTAAGGATAAGAACAGGAGTAAGAACAAAATTAAGACAAACTAAATGAAACGTTTTGAGAAGCATATATTTGTTTGTGAAAATAAAAGACCTGACAGCGATCCTAGGGGTTGCTGCCTTAATAAAGGCGGGGCATTGGTCAGAGAAAAATTTAAGAAAAGAATTAAAGAACTTGGATTGAATCATGAAGTCCGTGCAAATGCAGCCGGCTGTATGGATGCTTGCGAATATGGCATTACTGTACTTGTTTACCCGGAGCAGATTTGGTACGGGAGTGTTACTATTGATGATGTTGAAGAAATTATTCAAAGCCACATAATTAATAATAAACCGGTAGAAAAATTTTTTATAAAAGACAAAAGGTTCCATAAAGATGCAGGCACAAAAAGTTAATGAATTACAAAAATCTGAAACAGCTCATGCGAAGGAAATATTTTCCAGGTTAAGACAAGAATATCTGCATGTTAAGCCGGCGCTTGATTTTTCATCGCCGTTTCAGCTTCTTATTGCCACAATTCTTTCTGCACAGTGTACTGATGAAAGGGTAAACATTGTAACAAAAACACTTTTTAAAAAGTACAAATCAACTAAAGATTACCTTACAGTTTCGAATGAAGAATTAGAAAAGGAGATTTTTTCTATCGGTTTTTACAGGCAAAAAACAAAGAGTATAAAGAATTGCTGCCAGGCGCTTGTGGATAATTACGGCAGTAAAGTTCCCGCTGATTTTGATGCTCTGACAAACTTACCGGGCGTGGGAAGAAAGACAGCCTCGGTTGTTGCCGGAAATGCTTTCGGAATTCCAGCTATTGCTGTTGATACTCATGTTAAGAGATTATCTAATTTATTGGGCTTTATTAAATCGGATGATCCTGAAAAAATTGAAATGAAAATTAAAGAACTGCTGCCGGAAAAGGATTGGATAAATTCATCACACTACCTGGCGGCGCACGGAAGAAAGATATGTATTGCAAGAAAGCCGCATTGTCTTAAATGTGTGCTCGGCAATATTTGTCCAAGCTTTAACCCTAAGTTTGAATAAAAAACTAATTCAAACATTCTCTCCCGGAGAGGGGCTTAAGAGATGAGTATTCTTACTTTTTAATAAGATCTCTCTGCTTTGTAATGGAATCATTATAAAATAATTTTAGAAGAATAATGAAAGATATGACCGGAGACCGCAGCTTTTGTTTGTCTATATTAAAAGAATATACAAAATCAGACAGCTTACGTAAACATGCTTATGCAGTGGAAACGTGTGTGTGTGCTTATGCCAAAAAATTCGGTGAAGATGAAGATTACTGGGGTAATGTGGCACTTCTTCATGATTTTGATTATGAAATGTACCCAACTGCTTACGATCATCCATTTAAAGGTTCTGAAATATTAAAAGAGAAAGGCTTTGATGAAACCTTTAGAAATACGATATTATCCCATGCAAATTATTCCGGGATTCCGCGAAATACTACTTTGATGAAAGTACTTTTTGCATGCGATGAAATTGCCGGCTTTATAACTGCCGTAACTTATGTCAGACCAAACAAGACCGTGGATGAAGTTGAAGTAAAATCCGTTAGGAAGAAGATGAAGGATAAAGCATTTGCAAAAAGCGTTAGCAGGGAAGATATTATAAGCGGCGCAGAGGAACTCGGTATTCCTTTAGATGAGCATATAGAATTTTGCATAAATGCAATGAAAGCCAATAAAATTGATCTGGGTTTGTAATGAAAGGAGATATAGTAGAAAATTTTATCTTGAAAAATCAGAACGGAAATGATTTTAATCTTTTCGAAAACTTAGATAAAAAGGTGCTGATAGTATTTTATCCAAGAGACAACTCACCGGTCTGTTCAAGACAGCTTTCTAATTATTATGAAAATAAAAAAGCTTTTGAAGATTATGACATCAAAGTCATTGGAATAAATACCGAATCCGGCGAATCACATTCTTCTTTTTGCAATTCATTAGGAATTGATATGCCGATGCTCTGTGATGAAACAAAAGAAATCAGCAGGAGATTTAACGCATTAAACCTTTTTGGAGTAAACAAACGTAAACTAATTCTAATCGGTATTGATAAAAAAATACTTTTTGAGAAAAGTTCTGTGCCGGTTCTGTACTTTAATACTGATAGGATTATTACTATGTTTAACGAAGAAAAATTGATATAACAAATATTTTAGTATAATTCTTTGAATGACTTGGTTATCTGTTTTTTATTAATTTTCATTCCATTATTAGTGTAGGAAGATATTAAGGTAATTTCTTCCGATAAAAATTCAAAAGTACCTTCTTTTAACGGGCATTATAGCCAAAGTGCTTTAGGCAAACTTGCTAAGGTTCGTTAGAGAAATAAATGATTTGAGGCTATATTATAATTTCTTTTCTGAAAATATGACTGTAATGACTTGACAATGTATCGTTTACTTAGCTAAATTTGGTTTAAGTTTTAGGAGAAATAATTAGAGAATTTGCTACTGATATAAAAAATTACAAAGCCGCAGGTCTTGTAAGAGTATATAAATATTTTATTTAATTTGAAAAATAAGATGAACTGCAAATTCTCTTTATTATTTTTTTTAATAATTTCCATCCCGTTACTAGCCCAGGATGATATTAAGGTAATTTCTTCCGATAGAAATTCAATAGTAATAGAATATATACCCATTTATTTAGATTCCACAACAATAAAAATTAATAATCAGGTTTATATAAAGTATGAGCTGAAATTCGGCTTAATTCCCAATCAGGGGAAATGGGGCGAACCTTTAATACCTGTTCGTTCACTTAATATCGGTGTTCCATCGGAAACAGGCAATACTATTCAGGTGATAAGTTCTTCTTACAAAACTGTCCAGGGCAGCCTTGCTCCAAAGCCAAAATTAGTAAAGAATGGGAAAAAAACAGATTTAGTATATGAAATAGGAAAGAATTATTCGACACCTACAACTGAATCCGACATTGTCCGGTTCGGCAAATACGGATTGATGAGAAGCATTCCGGTACAATTAATAATTGTTTCGCCAATGGAGTATAATGCCGCCCAAAGAACAATTAAATTTTACACAAAAATAAGATTTCGGATAAATTTTTCGGGCAGCCAAACAATAGCATCAAAACCTGCCGAAGATTTAATTAAAGGAGCTATAGTTAATTTTAATGCTGCAAAGTACTGGACAAAAAAAAGCTTCAGCGGCACAGGCTTAAAAAAGGCAAGCGGAGTAACTAGTAGTGTACTTGCCAGCGGCACTTGGGTAAGATTTGAAGCGCCTACCGAAGGCATTTATATGATAACAAAATCCATGCTTACATCTTATGGTATTGATCCAAGTACAGTAGACCCGCGAACAATAAAGATATACAACAATGGAGGTAAAGTCCTACCCGAAAGTTTAACAGTTGCACGTCCTTCTGATCTGGTAGAAAATGCCATCCTGGTAGTAGGCGGAAATGGAAGTACATTAGATGACAGTAGTTATATATTATTTTACGGAAGGGGCAATGACTTTTGGGATTATGATACGACCGGCGATATATATCAGAGATATTTTCATCCTTATTCCAACCAGAATTATTATTGGATAACATCCGGGGGAACTCCCGGGAAGAGGATGCAGAACCAACAGGCAAGTTTGAGTGTTCAGTCCCCTTATGTTCAGTCCTCGACGCAGGCATTTGCACAATGGGATAAGGATGAGATAAATATAGGCCAAACCGGCAGGGAGTATTACGGGGATAATTTTTCGCAGAGCACAGCTTCCCGATCCTATGTAACTGAATTAAACGGCAGGATTAATGCTTACCCTGTAAATTATAATTTTCGGTTTATCAATGCATCACCGGATAATTGCGGAATTGAGATTCAGGAAAGTTCCACTCCTATTGTAAATACAATTATAGACGGCTATGTCAGTTCCGATTATTATTTATACGGCATTAATTGGACAGGCAGCGCAAGTTATACCGGATCTTTAACATCTAATAGAAGCGTCTTAAATTTTACTTTTATACCCACATCGGCTTCAGATCAGGGTTACCTGGATTATTTTGAAATTTTATATCAACAGCAGCTTGTAGCGGTAAGCGATAATTTATTATTTTTTTCTAAAGATACGACTTCAGTTATTCAATACGATGTAACGGGCTTTTCTTCAAGCAACATTAGTATTTATAATATAACCGATTATTCCAATGTGAGCCTTCTTACCGGAACTGTTATTAACGGTACCGAATGTGATTTTCAGGCAAAAGAGAAAGCAGGTAGAGTGTCAAGATATTTCGGAGTCGGAAATGCGGCATATTTAACACCTTCGAACCTCACACAAATAGGAAATTCTAATCTTCACGGAATGGTGAGCGGGGCAAAGTTCCTAATAATAACTAATAAAATTTTTCAATCAGCCGCTCAAAGTCTTGCGGCATATAAAGAAACTTCAGCCCCTGAACCGATTTCCACTACCGTTGTAGATGTGGATCAAATATTCAATGAATTTTCCTGCGGAATGACAGATCCAACAGCAATCAGGGATTTTATAGCATATGCATATAATAATTGGCAAACCCCGCCTGATTATGTACTGTTTTTCGGTAAAGGTACGTATGATGCTAAGAATGTGCAAGGAGCAAACAATGATTATGTTCCTGCTTATGAAACGCAGGAGTCTCTTGACCAGATAAATTCGTATACAACCGATGATTTTTATGTTGAAGTAAGCGGTAGTGATGATCTTATTGATATTCCATATGGTCGCATAACAGTTGAAACAACCAGTGATGCTACCACAATAGTAAACAAGATTATTCAATATGAAACACAGAGTAATAAAGGACCATGGCAGAATTTAATTTCACTTGTTGCAGATGATGGCTGGCATGGTATAGATGGATGGGAAGGCGACATACATACAGCCCCTTCAGAGACTTTAGCAAATACGATAATACCATCGTCGTATGATTTGAACAAAATTTATTTAGCTGCTTATAATGTCGTTTTTACAAGTGACGGACGCAGAATACCGGATGCGGGAACTGCAATTGTAAACTCAATAAATAGCGGCACATTAATTATGAATTATATCGGGCATGGCGCTCCTGAAATTTGGGCAGATGAAGAGGTGTTCGTACAAAGCACTACTATTCCCCAACTGCATAATAGCGACTATTTCTTCTGTGTTGCCGCTACATGTGATTTTGGATACTGGGATATACCAAGCTATCAAAGTTCTGCTGAAGAATTGGTACTTATGAATAATGCAGGCTGTATTGCCACATTCACCTCGTGCAGGCTTGCTGAGTCAGATGAAAACCACGCGATTGATTTCCAGCTATTTACAGACTTATTGCAAACAGCACGTGATACTAACTATTTGCCGGTAACGCTTGGGCAGGCAGTTTATTTTACCAAACAGTTTTTTAATGATGTAAATTCACAGAAATATGAACTGCTTGGCGATCCAACCCTCAGGCTCCAGATCCCACAGTATACGGCAACCATCGATACAATAAACGGACAAACTTTATCAGCAGCATCTGTCCAAATAAAAGCTCTAAGCACGACAAAAGTATCTGGTGAAATAAGGAAACCGGATAATTCATTATGGAGCGGCTTCAACGGTACCGGAATTCTTACTATGTTTGATTCTCAACGAATATTCGATCTTGTTAATTTGGATAACTTCCCGATGGTTCTGCCTGGAGGTATAATTTTCAGGGGAAATATTTCGGTAACAAACGGAAAGTTCTCTACCGGCTTTACAGTACCCAAAGATATTTCGTATGAAGATCAAAATGGAAAGGTAACTCTTTATTTTTATAATAGTAATTTAGATGGGCTTGGCTACACAACAAACATCATAGTCGGGGGAACAGACACAACCGTAGTTAATAATAATATAGGTCCTGTTATAAGAATATTTTTTGATGATACAACTACCACAAATCCGAGACTTGTAAACCCGAACTCAATGCTTATAGTAAAGCTTTATGATGCGAACGGACTAAACACAACAGGAACAGGAATAGGTCATAAACTTGAAGGGATATTAAACGGTGATAACAATAATCCGATAGATTTTACAAATTATTTTACCAGTGATATAAATTCGGGGGGTAAATCGGGTACAATAAATTATCAATTCAGCGGTCTTAATCCGGGTAATTACTCCCTTAAAGTTGTAGCATGGGATGTCTTTAATAATTCGTCAAGTGCAACGACAAATTTTGATGTGGTAAGCAGCAGCGGACTGGTAATAGACGATGTTTATAATTACCCTGATCCGTTTGCGTCTAATACAACATTTACTTTTCAGCAGAACATAGCAGCGGCGATAAATGTAAAGATAAAAATATATACTGTTGCCGGAAGGTTGATAAGAGAAATAGAAAGCAACGGAATAACCAGTAAGTTTGTAAAAGTAGATTGGGATGGAAGGGATCAGAATGGTGATTTAATTGCGAACGGTACTTATCTTTACAAAGTAATAGTACATTCTGTTGACGGGCAGTATAGCCAAAGCGCTTTAGGCAAACTTGCTAAGGTTCGATAAAAAAATAAATGGTTTGAAAATAATTTCCCTGTATATATTTTTATATGTGGGCTTTCAATATTAATAAGAAAAGAAATATAACTTATCGGAGGAAGATAATATGAAATTATTCATTAGGTTGTTGATGGTCGGTATGGTGTTGACGGTTTTTCAGAAGATTACCTATGCGCAACCAGTATCGACTGCTGTTCCGGATCTAATGATTGCGCCGGATTCCAGAGCCGGCTCTATGGGAGAGTCAGGTGTCGGTTTGGCAACTAACTCTGCGGCAATTTTTTGGAATCCCGCAGGCATTGCATTCCTGGATGGTCAGGAAGTCAGTATAACCCATAGTAACTGGCTGCCTCAATTTAACTTAGATTTATTTTATGATTATTTTACATACAGGTTATATATACCTGAAATAAGCGGCAGTGTTTTTTCAAGTATAACATATATGAACTACGGTCAATTTGTAAGAACAAATGCGGATTCACCTAACCCTATAGGAACGTTTACCTCTTATGATGCAGCTATAACATTTGGTTATGCAACACAGCTTTCTTCTGATTGGGGAGTTGGTTTTAACTTTAGGTTTATTCGCAGTGTGCTTTCGGATCAGGGTGCGGGAGAAGAGCAGGGCAGCGGTATTTCCAATTCCATAAGCTTCGATGTTGCAGCAATGTGGAGACCTGCGAAACTGGTATTACCTTTTGTCGATTATGACCTTGGTAAAAGCATAAGCTTTGGTCTTAATTTAAGTAACCTTGGTCCAAAAATGTATTATATCGACCAGGCGCAGGCTGACCCGATTCCTACAAACCTCAGGCTGGGTTTTGCTTACCAGATATTCAATGATGAGTATAATTCTTTTATATTTACATGTGACTTCAACAAGCTTATGGTTAGTGACAAGGTTAACGCGGATAGCAGCGTTACCTCAAGAGAGTTTTACCAGTCTTTATTTACATCATGGTCGGCGTCATCGTTAAATGCAGAACTTCAATCAATTCAAACTTCAATGGGAATTGAATATTGGTACGGTAAACCGGGTGATTTCCTTTTTGCTCTCCGCGCCGGTTATTTCTATGAAGATCCTTCCTATGGCGACAGGAAATTCCTAAGTTTTGGCGCAGGTATTAGGTATGATATTTTCGGCTTCGATTTTAGCTATCTTACTACTTCGTTATTCCCGGGTTATGATAGCCCGCTCGATAATACATTAAGATTTACACTTAATATCGGCTGGGGAGGGAATCCTGGAAATGAACGTAACTTACCGCGAGGAATTTAATTTCTTATGATAAAAAATAATCTGGTTTTTATCCTGGTTATTATTTGTTTGGGCAGCTTATCTGCCCAAACTTTTATCAGGAAAATTACTATGCATCCGAATAATTATTCGCAGAAAATATTCGGCACTAATGATACCGTGAAGATCCTTGTCGCTATGGTTGAATTTCAAGCCGATCAGGATGCGGCTACGGAAGGTAACGGTAAATTCGGAACAATTTATTCTCAGAATTACGGCACTAATATTTTAGATCCTCTTCCGCACGATCAAAACTATTTTCAAAGCCATCTGGAATTTGTAAAGAATTATTTCGCAAAGGTCTCAAACGGAAAATTAGTTGTAATATATAATGTACTGCCTGTTGTGATTACTGTTTCACAGCAGATGGAAAACTATTCCACTTCTAATAGTAATTTTACTCCACTTGCAAATTTTTGTCAGGAGGTATGGTCTAAAGCTGATTCTGTGTATCCTGGTTTTAATTTCAATAATTATAATTTGTTTACAATATTCCATGCCGGCGTTGGGCAAGAAGTTTCGTTAGCAGGCGGTATAAATGATTCTCAAGATATTTCCTCCGTTTATCTAAGTTATTCTACATTAGCAGGTATTTTCGGTTCGTCATTTGAGGGGTTCCCTGTCCAAAATAATTCTTTCTATATAACCAACAGTATGATTATGCCGGAAACGGAAAGCCGGGAACAAACATCAATTGACGGCTCGATATCTTTGGCGCAAATTACCATAAATGGTTTATTGGCTTCAAGCGTAGGAAACTTTCTGGGGCTTCCCGATTTATATAACACTGCAACGGGCGTCAGTGCTATAGGAAGATTTGGTTTAATGGATCCCCAATCAATTTTTGCTTATGCAGGCGTTTTCCCTCCCGAACCTTCTGCCTGGGAAAAAATCTTTCTCGGCTGGGCAACTCCAGTAACACTATCGCCGGGTAATTATAATGTAAGTTTGGCAGCGCATTTAGCAGCTTCTCCATCCGATACTACTATTTTTAATATTCCAATAAATTCATCAGAGTATTTTCTGATTGAAAACCGTCAGAGGGATGTAAATTCCGACGGAGCAAAAATTACTTATGTACTTAACGGTATTACTTATACTAAGACTTTTACCGGAGATGCAACAGGGTTTAACAGTGATGATGTAGATTCTCTTAAAGGCGTTATTACTAATGTAGATGAATTTGACTGGGCTCTACCCGGGCTTATAGATGATACTGCGCATTACCATGGTGGTATTCTGATCTGGCATATTGATAATAACATTATTAATGCTAAGATTGCTTCAGACCAGATAAATGCCGATCCAAGTCATCGTGGTGTTAATTTAATGGAAGCCGGCGGCATTCCGGAGATAGGGCAGACATTTACTGATGTTTTAGGCAATACTGTAATTGGTGAAGGTTCTTATGAAGATTACTGGTATTCTTCAAATCCCGCAACATTGTATCAAAACAGGTTTGCAGATGATACACGTCCAAGCAGTAATTCTAACTCAGGCGCAAATAGCCTGATTACTATTTCTAATTTCCCGGTTTCAAGCAATAAAATGAGTTTTAAAGTTACCTACGGAGATTCATTAGTAAAACCGTTGTTTTCTTCTTACCTCCGGCAAGTATCCACAAATAATAAATTAACAGCAGGGCAAAACAGCAATAGTGTAAATTTGAATCTTCTCTCCGGATCTAATCTAATTCTTTTGGATTCTAAATGCGATAGTACAGGGATATTGAGCCAATTTTCAAATTTTAAAATAGCAACTATATTATATAATAATTTTCAGTACTTAGTCGGCGCTTTTGATTCAACTTTGAATCTATATGTTAGTAATGGTTCATTTTATAAGGTCAATGTGGGAGATATGTCGACTAGTGCTCCTGTTATCACATTAATTAATAATACTCCGGAAATTTTACTCGGAACGAATCATGGGTATGTGAAAACTTTTTCTTTGGGTGCTAATCCAGGCGTTATTGCCGATAGCACTTTAAATGGAATAAGCATTTCTCAAATTTCAGCCAATAGTAATTACTATATTTACGGCGGTTCTTACCCTGCTGCTGCCAAATCAAGTACACAGCAATATTTTATAAATGATAATCTGGGAAATAAATATACCGGTTATTCAGGTAGTCTTTTACAAATAGCATCGACCAGTGATAAGAACGGTAATAAGATAGTTGTAGCCCTGTTAAGCGGAAATACTTTTGATATTCTTACTCAGGGTAAATTGATGAATGAATTTAAAATTAATACCTCTGATACAATTAAATCTTTTGCTCTTGCGGATTTAAAACAGGATGGGAATATCTATATAACTTTTACTGATGGTAATAATATTGATGCCATAAACATGCAGGGCGCAGAAGCAGGTAACTTTCCGTTTATCGATCCGCAAAGAGTCGGTTTTGCAGGTAATCCTGTAACAGCAGATATAACTAATGACGGTAAATCGGAAATTATAGCGGCGACAACGGACGGAAGAATATTTGCAATTGACGGCAATGCCGGATTAGTTGTAACAGGGTTTCCTATATCTTCCGGCGCGGAACTTTCAAGTACTCCGGCATTATATGAATACAATGGAAATTTATCTATAGCTGTATATAATCAACAGGGAAATTTTTCTGCCTGGGCAATTGGTGCCGGTGAAGGAACAGTCTTTTGGCCTGAAGAAAACGGTAATAACCAGAACAGCGGGTACATAGGTGCGGCTTCAAGCTTGAATTTTACAAATACCTTTTTCCCGGCAATAAAGGCATATGACTATCCTAACCCGGTTTATAGCGGAGAAACCCGCATACATTATTATGTATCTGAAGATTCAAAAATAGATATAAAAATTTTTGATGTTGCGGGTGATTATGTAGCCCATCTGACGGATAATGCTCAAGGCGGCCTTGCAAAAGAAACTCTGTGGAATATAGGCAACATTCAAAGCGGTGTGTATTTTGCAAGCATCAAAGCAACTGGTGTAAGCGGGAGAGTTGGAACAAATATTATTAAAATTGCTGTTATTAAATAATAAAGTTTTAATTATTGACTTCAAGTTCTCCGATGTTCTTTCGCTGACAAACCCGGCATATTTTCTATATTACCCGGTGAAAAAAAGTAAGCTATTTTTTTACTAAACTAAAAACTAATGAAAATAACTAAACAATTTATACCTAAAATTTTTACTTTCATTTTTACAATATTATTAATTCAATCGAATTCATATTCACAGTTTACGGATTTTCATCCCGAGTTAAAATGGTATACTATTAAAGGTGAACATTGTCAGGTGCATTTCCATAGCGGCGCTGAAAGAACGGCAAAAGTTGTTGCGAAAATTGCTGATGAAGTAATTGGCCCATTATCTTCGCTTTATGATTATGACCCCGGTGTTATTCATTATATTATAAAAGATATAGACGATTATTCAAACGGGGCAACTTATTTTTTTGATAATAGAATTGAAATCTGGACAAGCGCTCTTGATTTTGATTTACGCGGCACTCATAACTGGCTTAGGAATGTTATTACGCATGAAACAACACACATGGTTCAGATTCAATCTGCCATGAAGATTACCAGAACACTTCCGGCTTTTTTTTTACAGGTGTTGAATTATGAAGATGAAAGAAGGCCGGATATTTTATACGGCTTTCCAAATGTAATGGTGTCATATCCATTAGCAACAGTTAATATTCCCGCATGGTTTGCCGAAGGTACAGCGCAGTATCAGCGTAAAGAATTCAGCTATGACAATTGGGATACACACAGAGATATGGTATTAAGATGCTATGCTCTAAGTAATAGTATGCTTACATGGAATCAAATGGGTATTTTTGATAAGACAAGTTTGGGAAATGAATCTGTCTATAATTCCGGTTTTGCATTAACAAGATATATCTCTGAAAAATACGGCGAAGATAAGATTGAAAAAATAAGCCATGATCTTGGTAAATTCGGTGTATTTACAATGGATCATGCTTTTAAAGATGTGTTAGGAAAAGATGGTAATGAAATATATAACGAATGGAGAGACTTCCTGGTAAGCGACTACAAGAAAAGAAGTAATGATGTTCTATCTAATTTAGTTACCGGAGATACAATTTCTGCCAAGGGATTTGGAAATTTTTATCCTGTCTTTTCAAAAGACGGGACCAAATTTGCTTATATCTCAAATAAATCTGCTGATTATTTTTCAATCGCAAACGCGTATGTTTATGATCTTAAGACTAAAAAAGAAAAAATATTTGCATCATCGGTTAACTCAACTTTAAGCTGGGTCCCCGGTAAAAACGAAATAATATTTACCAGGCTGGATGAAGATAATCCTAATTGGAATAATGTACATGATATTTACATGCATGATTTTGATAAAGATAAAGAAACAAGACTGACATTTGATCTTCGTGCCAACCAGCCTTCTATTTCAAATGATGGCAGTAAGATTGTATTCACTTTTGAACGTGACGGTACGACAAATCTGGGAACGGTCGATTTTAGCGGAAAGAATTTTAAACAGCTCACTTCCTTTAATAACGGGGAACAGGTTTATCAACCGAAATTTTCTCCCGATGATAGCTATATTATTTTCGATTATTCCTATGCCGATAACAGAAGCATTGCTAAAATTGATACCGGTGGAAGTAACTTCCGGTTTGTAATTAAAACTAAAAATGATAATAGGAACTCAACTTTCGATAAAACCGGAAATTTAATTTATTGTTCCGATTCTACGGGTATATTTAATATCTATTCTTATAATTTGAGGACCGGGGAGAAGAAACAGCTTACAAATGTAATCGGAGGAACTTTTATGCCTTCGATTGACAATAATGGAAATATTTTATATACGGGGTACACTTCAAAAGGGTTTAAAATTTTTGAAATTACGGCCGAACAGGAAGGTAAAGTTTTTGCCGGCAAAGATTACCAATGGATAAATGACCCGCCTTTAAATCAGGATAAGCCCAAGGGCGATTTAGCAAAATTTGACCTTGCTTCTTACCAAAATTATGATGATTATAAAATACCGGATTATAAAGAAGAGCCTTACCAGGGCACCTTTTCAAAAATGACTTTTTATCCATACTTAAGGTACGATAACTACAATACATCAAACAGTTTTATTGAAAAACTAAAGCCGGGTGTTTATTTGTCTTCAAGCGATATGCTTGACAGGTATGCATTGTTTGCAGGTGCTGATATAAATATACGGATGGAATGGGACCTTTTCCTTATACTCAGTTACAGGAACAAAATTCCCGGGCTTTTTGATTTGGGAATAAAACCTGAACTTTCAATTGAAGTATATGATATAAGCAGGCAGGCAAATACTTCACTTGGATTCGGAGGGGATACAGTTGGTTCCAGTGTGAGCTATCTTTACAGTGTTCCTATTAATATAAGTTATAACCTTTTTGAAGTTGACTTTGCCGCCAAACAAAAAATTTTTTCTCGCGGACAAGATCTGGAATTCAGGTATATTTTTAGTCGGTATTCTGATGATTTAAGCAGCTTTATTGTTCCCAACAGCGATCCCGCTGAACTTTATCCTGCAACTAACGATTTTTATTTTATCGGTAACGTTTTTCAATTAAAATATACTTTGGACATGACAAAACCGGCAGTTGACGACGAAATTAACCCCATCGGCACTTTGGTTGATCTTACCTATAATTATGAATTAAATAAATTTAACCCCTATGGAAATTATACGGTAGTAAATGGTATTCTGGAGCCCGTATATAATAATTATGATTTTCACCGGCTGGAATTAAACACTGAAATTCGTTTTCCTGTTTTTGAAAGTAGTACACTGACTACAAAGCTAAGACTTGGAAATATTTTCGGTCCTACCGTACCGGACTTTTTTGATTTTTATTTAGGCGGTATTGTAGGTATGAAGGCTTATCCTTTTTATGCTGTAAGCGGCAATAAAATCGGCTGGTTTGATTTGACATACAGGTTCCCGTTATTTAGGAATATTGATGTAAGGTTTGGGCATGTATACCTTGATAAGATTTTTATGTCGTTCTATGGAGACATTGGTAATGCGTGGAATGGTAATTTTGATGCAACTCAGTTAAAGAAAGGCGCCGGGTCGGAAATTAGAATACAAATGAATTCATTTTATATCTTCCCGACAGATCTTTTCTTTGACGCTGCTTATGGCTTTGATAAGTTTTCAGAGAATATAAACAATACAATTGTAACATACGGGCAAGAATGGAGATTCTATGCCGGTCTTTTATTCGGTTTTGATATTTAAGAAATAAAATTCATTGTTGAAGCGGCTGCAATTACCACAGCGCTAATTTATAACCATAAAGGGATTACTCAAACAGGTTTCTTCCAAAACTACGTTAATCAGCACTGGAGTATAATCAGGTTTTCCGAATGGACTCTGGCAAATATTAAAAACATAAGTGCCGATGTTGAAGTTGCTCAATTATAGAAGAAAGTTTAGAACTATAATAAAAAATACAACCTGCTCTAAGCTTTCAATTAAATTTTTTTAATTTATCCAGTAAAGCAAGAATTCTATAAATAAAACTATCCACAAATTTTCCGGCCTCGGGGGACATTTCGCCGTATCTTGTTAGATTGGTGGAGTTACTTTCGATTAAAATTGTCCAAAGATGAACTGCGCGCGATTGTAGAATACGGCTTTCAAATGTTTGGTGCTGAGTTAAAGAAAGCTCTCTAAACATTTCTTCGTTAGCCGATCTTATTTCAGTAATAATACTTAATATTTCCCTTTTGGTCCCATCATCGTAAGATGGTTCAATAATTTCGGTAATTTTATGATTATAATTACCATTTAATACTGCTTCAACTTCATCTAGTTCTTCTTCAAGAATTTTTGCCGTTACCGACAGACTCCGGCGGTGATTAGGAGAAAGTAAATTTTTATCAACCATGCTATTCGTTTTCAATTAATTTTATTGAATTAAGCAGCAAAAGATCTTTAGTAATTTTTTCCAGCCTCGGTTCTAATTGTTGCTCACTTATACTTATATTTTTCAGGGCTGCTGAAATAGTTGAGTTTATATAAAAAATGATTTGATCAGTTTTTTCATCCATATCATATTTAAATTTAAAGGCAGTGTCTAATATTGATACCCTGTAAAAGCTGAAAACATTGCCGGAATTAACCATAGTCTTTTCTTCAACTTCCTTTTCCATCCTGGACAATAATAATTTTATAAAAAATCTTCGCGGGTAAAAATATGAAATTATTTTAAGCATATCTATTTCAAGGAAAAGAGGTTCGTCTTTGGTGCGGTATACAAATTCCGAAGGCTTTTCAAATGTAATTTCCTCCAATAATAGCGGAGATGAAATATTAAATAAGCCGGCAGAAATATCGGCAGTTTTTTTTATCAATTCGTTAATATTTAAAGCTGAAGCTTTTATAATATCCAGGTAGTTCTGATATAAACGTGCCTCAAACTTTAAACGCCAATACTCAAAATCTGAAGTTAATTTAGATGCAAAGTAATCCCGTGTAAGGGAAAGAAGATTTGCTTTTCGTGCTTTATGCAATGACATAAGATATTCAGTGACAGAATTAAACATTCCTTCAGCTTGTCTTTTGTTAAAATCTCTCATTTCAATTTCGAGCCCGATAATCAGATCATCAATTTGTCCATTAAAATTATAGAGTGCTAACTTCTTTTCGCGGATTATCTTATACATTTCATAATTAAACTGCTTAATTTTATCTTCAAAAATATTAATGGGAGTCTTAAGGGCATTTAATTCAAGTTCAAGCGAAAAAGATAACCGGGAAGTGAACCTATCTAATTTTTTCTGCAAATTATTTCGAAGAATAGAAACTTTTTCAGATTTAATCGAACTTTTTATTTCATCTTCAAGAGCTGTAATGCCGCTTTGGGAAAGTAATGCCTTATCATTGCACATTTTGGCTTCCGAGGCGTCTTTAGCAGATACAGGAAAAATTTTAGGACTGAGATTATGATTGGAAGCAGTCAAAATGTTTTTTGTGTAGTTTATAACTTCTTTTTGAGCATTTTCACTTACCAAGTCAATTTTATTCATTACAAAATAAAGTTTGTCTACATTCAAGCGGATATCCTCAAAGAATTGAAACTCCGTTTGAGTAATAGGAGGATCGATAGAAAGGACAAAAATCGCCGCGTCAATCTTTGGGATAAAGCTTTCTGTAGATTTTGTATTATGAAGAAACAAGGAGCCAATGCCAGGCGTATCGATTAAAATTATGCCGTCTTTTAAAAATTCAGAAGGATAAAGTATTTCAACAAACCTGACCTTTTTTATGTTTGACGGGTTGCCGGACTCGGTTGTGTAATTAAACAATTCATGCCCGGGGATTAAAAGCTCTTTGTCATCTTCAAATATTACATTGACTATTTGTTCTTCACCAAATTTAATCATGGTTATCATGGAAGTAAGCGGCAATACTGCTGTGGGAAGAATATCAATCCCAATGAGAGAATTAATTAACGAACTTTTACCCCTTTTAAACTGCCCGATAACGGCAAGATAGAGGTACTCATTTTTTAATTTTTTCAGTTCCAATTTTAATTCTGCTGCAAAAGAAAGCTGGTTATAATCGTTTGAAAGTTGAATCAAACAATCGAATTTATCTGAATATTGTTCTGTAAATTGCATAGTTTATATATACTTCCTTACTTGTATAAAAGCAATTTTCTTAAGCCGTCTTTAGTGCTTTTAGGAAGCGGGCTTTTCATCAAATCAGCAATTGTATTTTCAACATCATAGCTAATTCGTTTAAGCAAAATCATTTTGTTTTCATAAACAGCATAGCAAGTCTGTCCGCCGTCTCTTGCAAGCCCAACGCTGCCGGGATTTACAACAAGAGTGTTATCAATTTCTTTTTTATACTGGACATGCGTGTGCCCTAATAAAATATATTCGGCAAAAATATTTTTAATTTCATGTCCTATTTCGTCCTCCCCTAAATATTTATAAATATCGCCTTGCGGGGAAGCATGTGCTAAAAAGAAAGAATTATCATCTAAATGAGCTTTATCAAGAACCGGCATATCTCTCAGGAACTTTTTATCATCTTCAACTAATAATGTTTTATGCCATTCTCTCGTAACAATTGAATATTCCCGGAAAGGACCCATGCAATTGCAGTCGGTATCAAATCCAAGGGCGTTATCATGGTTGCCGCGGACATAATAATCAGCATTTTCTTTTATGAATGTTAAACATTCTTTTGGATGCGGGCCGTAATCCACAACATCACCAAGGAAGATCAGCTTATCAAAATTGCCGTCGGTGTTTAAAACAACCTGAAACGCCGGATAGTTAGCGTGAATATCTGAAACTATTAAAACTTTCATTTGGAACTCTTTGTTAGAAGTAGGAAAATAAAAAACTCCTACTCCTATTAAAAAAATAATAAAAGCAGGAGTTATTAATTCCTATAATGAGAGGAATGCAAAACGAACTCCATCGTTATATCAAAAATAAATTTTTTAAATGGTTTAGTCAAATTCAATTAGGTGATATGGCATATTCATATATGATAGGTATCTCAGTACAAAATTAAAATCAGATTTACTTATAATTTAGAGTGCCTCATTTAGAAAAATTGTTCAACACGGCGGAAGAATTTTTTTATTATGAATGAAATTAAAAAATATTGAATATATAAAAACATAATATTATATTTAAAAAGGTGATGGAGTTCGCCTTTAACTGTCCGATTAAGCTTCCGGGACTGATAACTCCTGTCTTAAAAATTAGATATTGGTTTACTTTTAAAATTAAGATAGGAAATCATCAATTGCAGAACTATATGATAGTGTTTCTCGGTGTAGGATTCGGTG
>Ga0116130_1000058_pt1 | contig 56396 bp, 56 predicted proteins | sample June2015DPH_17_5_FD_89733 | JGI IMG/M metagenome (GOLD analysis project Ga0116130, IMG submission 89733) | Peatland microbial communities from SPRUCE experiment site at the Marcell Experimental Forest, Minnesota, USA - June2015DPH_17_40 | ecosystem: Environmental > Terrestrial > Soil > Wetlands...
GCTTGGAAATCCCGCCAAGTACGCGGGATTCCCACTTTTCCACCGCCTCGGCTACGGGAGATTAACAAAACCGGACATTTCACTTGCTACAAAAACCGGACATTTTAACTTGTTAACAACATGGTAAAAATGGTAGCCCCGCGGAGACTCGCTGAATGTGTTAGCCTTGAAACTTTTATGGATACCGCTCCTACCATCTCAACCCAAGGCCTGACTCGCTGTTTCGGAGAACTCGCCGCCGTGGACGGCATCGACCTGCGCGTGGCGCCCGGACAGTTCTTCGGCTTCCTCGGCCCAAATGGCGCGGGGAAATCGACGACCATCAAGATGCTCACCGGGCTGCTGGCGCCCAGCTCGGGACATATCGAAATTCTCGGACTGGATCTCGCCGCGCATCCAGTGGAAGTCAAGCGGCAAATCGGCGTCGTCCCCGAAGGCATGGCGCTGTTCGGACGGCTGACTGGATCTGAGTTCCTGAACTTCGCGGGACGGATGTACGGACTCGACCGCGAAACCGCAGCCCAGCGTACCTCGGAACTGCTCGACTTCATGCAACTCACCGATCAGCCGAACAAACTGGTCACCGACTACTCGCACGGAATGCAGAAGAAACTGGCGATGGCGGCTGCCGTGATTCATGGTCCGAAGGTGCTGTTCCTCGACGAGCCGTTCGAAGGCGTGGATGCCATCGCCGCCGGAACGCTGAAGGCGATGCTGCAAGGCATGATCGCGCGCGGGGCCACGATTTTTCTCACTTCGCACGTGTTGGAAATCGTCGAGCGGCTGTGCAGTCACGTCGCCATCATTCACCAAGGCCGGCTGGTGGCTCAGGGGTCGCTGGAGGAACTGCGCGCTGGCGTGGAGGCACAAACGCCCGCGGGATCGGGCGATGGCTCCCCGGCATCCGGCGAAAAGATGACGCTGGAACAGATCTTCCTGCGCACCGTGGGCGGCGAGCGCCGCACGGATCAGGAGCTTTCGTGGCTGGGATAAGCGGCTGACCATCATGAGTGAAGCTGACTCCACCGTCCACACACGCGGGCAACTGGCCGCCATTGCATGGCTGCGGTGGCGGCTCTTCGTGAATAAGCTGCGTACCACGCGGGGCAAGTTGGAGTTGGTTTCGCGAATTGTCGCCTCGTCCGTCTTCGCAATCATTGGACTCGGAGGCGCCTTCGGCATGGGCGCAGCGGCATTTTTCTTCATCTCGGAAGGCAAGCCTGAGATGCTCGCGCTGCTGCTGTGGCCGGTGTTCTTCTTCTGGCAAGTCGTCCCCATCATGGCGACCGCCTTCACCAACAACCCGGACTCCTCCGACTTGCTGCGCTTCCCGCTCACCTACCGCTCGTATTTTCTGGTGCGGTTGGCGTATGGCGCGTTCGACCCGGTAACCGCCGCGGGCAGCCTGTGGTCGTTCGGAATTCTGGTGGGCGTGGGGTTTGCGAAACCAGCGTTGCTGCCCTGGGCGCTGCTGGTGATGCTGGTGTTCGCCGTCTTCAATCTTCTGTTCATGCAAATGATATTCGCCTGGGTGGAGCGCTGGCTGGCACGGCGCCGCACGCGGGAACTCATGGGCATTTTGTTCATTCTGTTGATGCTGAGCTTTCAGATGATCGGGCCGCTGACTAGACATTTTGAAAAGCGGGCCCGGCCGGAGGTGCAACGATACTTCGAGATTGTTGCTCCGGTGCAGGGCAACCTTCCGCCGGGTCTTGCTGCCCATGCCATCGCACAAGCTGTGGTTCCTCGATTCCCGGCGGCCTTTGGCTCCTTGGCGCTGTTGTGCGCTTTCGTGCTGGTCATCGGCTACTGCCTGCACATGCGGTTGCGGGCGCAGTATCGCGGCGAGAATTTGAGCGAAGTGGCCGCCGCATCCGCTCTCCCGAAAGATCGGTCGCTTCGCCTGGGATGGAACCTGCCTGGATTCGCGTCCCCGGTGGCTGCGGTCTTCGAAAAGGAAGTCCGTTATCTTCTCCGCAGTGGCCCTATGCTGCTCACTGTGGTCATGCCGATTTTTGTGCTCGTGATCTTTCGTTTTGGAGCCATGAATCCTGGCCGGCACTCTGGGGCTTTTCTGGCGCGCACACCCGACATGGCATTTCCGGCGGCTGTGGGATACACGCTCCTGATGCTGACCAATCTGGCGTACAACAACTTTGGCGGCGACGCCGGCGGCATCCAGTTCTTCTACGCGTCTCCGGTAAGTTTCCGTGAAATCGTGCTGGCCAAGAATCTCACTCATGCCGGCGTTCTGGCCCTGGAAACAGTTGTGGTGTGGATCGCGGTCGTCTACCTTTACGGCCGGCCCGCACTCGACGTCACCATCGCCTCACTGGCCGGTCTGCTGTTCGCTGCGCCAGTGAATTTTTCCGCGGGCAACCTGCTGTCGATTTGCTCGCCGAAAAAAATAGACTATTCCTCGTTCGGCCGTCAACGCGCCTCCCAGACGACTGTGCTGATCAGCCTGGGAGTGCAAATTTTCGTCGTGGGCGTGGGCGTCGGAGCGTTCTGGATGGCCCGATACTACGGGAACTTTTGGCTCGCAACGCTGCTCTTGTTGGCGCTGGCGGGAATTTCGCTCTCGGCGTACCGGATGATTCTTAACCGTATGGACCGCTTGGCGCAGGCGCGCAGGGATACGCTGGTTGCGGAACTCTGCCGGGCGTAGCGCGCGAAGCCGACGCGTGGCCCCGGCGGCCGATCAGGCTCTCTATCGCGGCGGGCTGCAGCCCTGTTTATGTACCTTTACTTGTCCACGCTTCCGCTTCGGCGGGGTTTTCACTTCTGCCTTCTGATTCTTCGTCACATCCCATCCGTGCGCCCCGTCACAGACATGCCCACCGGTCCGGTGCGACAATAGTCATCTGATTGGGGGAGTGGGTGTGTGCCCGTCTCCAGAGACGGCCCTCGAAGCCGCCCAAGCCCGATCGCCAGTGGCTCTTTGATAACCGAAAAGTCGAGTCGACCAGCGGGCGTTAGCCCGCTGCCAAAATCCCAAAAAACATAGGATTTAGAGCTAAGTCCTTATTCCGGAATATTTTACCTATAAGTCCTTTGCACTCTAGATTTTGGAGGTTTTCCACAGCCTAACCCCATGATTCCAATTGGTAGGGGGGGAGGGGGGTAGTGGTAAACACGGGTTAATACCTTCCGAGTAAACTTGCGAAACTAGGTGAACCCGGCCCGACGGAGAAACGGGCGTCTCCACAACATCACCACTCAAAAAGATGGATGAGAAACAGAATCACCGTCGCTCCCAGCGGCAACAGCAGACCAGCCCGCAGGTTTCCCGTGGCATGAGAGATCACGCCGACCATCCATGGAATGACTGCCGGCCCCATCGTCGCCAATGAAAACATGACCGCGCCAATGCTGCGAGCGCCAATGCCGAAGCGCTCGGAAAGCCGCGCCACGGTGATCGGATACAACATTGCGAAGCTCAGTCCCGTAACCAGCGCCCCGCCAATCACTCCCGGCAGCGTCGGAGTCCAGAGCATCAGCGCGATGCCCGCCGCTCCCGCCGCACAGCCCGCCCGCAAAACGCGGCGTTCCGGAAAATGGCGCAGACACGCGGTTCCCAACCCCCGGCCCACCGTCAGCGCCGACCAGAAAAACGCCGGCATCATGGACGCCATCGCTGCCCCGCGCAATCCTATCCGCGAAACATAAGACCCGACCCAACCCCCCACCGCCGTTTCCGCTCCCGGATAGAGAAAGAACACGGTCGCGAAAAGCCAAATCGCTGGACTCTTCGCCAGTTCGCGCCATGAAGACGAAGCCGACGATTCCGCGGACGTTTCCGCCGCGGGAAAAAGCAGATTGCGCATGGCCAACGCCAGCAACACAAGGAACAGCGCCACCGCGCCGAGAAAGAATGGCAGTAACTTGTGTGCCGCCGTCCACGCCACCATCAGCGAGCAGAACACCGCGCCGACACCCCAGAAAAAATTCAGCAGGCTCACCGCGCTTGCTCTCGAACTAGCGCGCGAACTCGCGCCCCAACCCGTACCGATCTCGGCAATCAGCAAATTGTCCGTCGGGACAATCAGCCCCAGTCCCAGACCATACGCCGCAACCGAGGCCAGCCCCAACCCGAGCGATCCCATGTAGAGCGTGGCCACTCCGCCCGCCATTAACAGCAGCCCCGAGAGAAACGCCGGACGGAATCCCCACCGCGCCAGCAGAACTCCCGAGAGTTGCACGCCCACCAGCGATGCCAGGAATTGCACCAGAAACAGATTGCCGGCCTGAGTATCATTCATCGCCCAGCGCGCAATCAGGATCGGCAGCATCGGGCCGAGCAGGGTCGTGAGAATGCCTGTGGGCAAAAAGGCAATCTGGCCGGCCAGGATCAGTTTCCGGTTCGATGATGACTGAGAAAGCTCGGCTTGAGGGCTCGCCATGCGAAAGAGGATATTCCCAACCTCGTGTTGGGAACTCTCAGCATAACGCAACCGCCGCAGCGTCAGAATAATGGGAAGCGAAATTCGCGCGCCGGAGCAAGCAAAACGGCAGCGGCCGCGAAACCAAACCCGCACCAGTGGTAAACTATAATTTCACTATGCCGGAGAGGTGGCCGAGAGGCTGAAGGCGGCGGTTTGCTAAACCGTTATACGGGCTAACACCTGTATCGAGGGTTCGAATCCCTCCCTCTCCGCCAGAATTCCCGTATATCGTTCTGACAAAGAGATTTCCTGCTCACGGTTCATCGGGGTTTCGCTTCCTTTTGCTGCCCCAACGAGCCTTTTTTGCTGCACAGTTGCTGCACAGTTAGCTTCGAGCGTTTTCATTGCCACCGTGGCGTCCTCGGAAACCATCTTCACGTAAATGTTCATCGTGGTCGTCACATTCGCGTGTCGCAGGATTTGCTGGATGACCTTGTCGGGGACTCCCAGCCTGTTGAGGTTCGTCGCCAACCCGCGTCGAAAAGCATGCCACCCATACCACGGTAGCTTTGCGGCTTCGAATGCGGGCCGGATCACGTCCATCGCCAGGGCATCCAAGTTCAAGGGTTTCCCTTGCGGGCTCGGCAGGATGTACCCCTGACGCGGATTGCCTAAACGCGCTCGGTGTCTTTCGAGAAAAAGCCTTAACTGCGCAATGACCGGAATGGCCCCCTTGCTCTTCTCTCGCTTCGGTTCATCCACATGGCTTCGCCATACTGCTTGCTTCACCCTGATGGAAAAGCCATCGTAGTCTTCCCAGAGAAGACCGCGGATTTCACCCTTGCGAGCGCCCGTGAATGCCGCTACTGCAACTGCGGTAGCGGCTGGTTCGGGAAGGATATCGAGCATTTGGACTTCCTCTTCAAGCGAGTATGCATGGGTCTCACCGCCGGGACGAGCCCTGGGGAGTTCGACCTCGTGCATGGGGTTGGCCGTGTCGAGCACTCCCTGTCGTCGTGCATACCGGAACACGCCGCTAAGAAAATGTTTGATGTGACCAAGCGAGGTGCGGCACAGATCTTCCTGACGGGCAATGGATAGCAACATCTGCTCGCAGTCGAAGGTTCTATACTCGCGCAACGCTCTTTCTCCATTCGGTTCAATGTAACGCTTCCAGAGGTTGCGGTAACCGCGATACGTCGACCGACGTTTCTGTTGCTCCGCGTAAGGAAAATACACGGATTCGATAAATCGGTTCAGGCTCATCGTGCTCTCCGCGACCACCACGCCATCGTTGAATGGCCGCAGTGTTTTCTCGGCCAATTGTGCGACGGAGCGTTTCGTACGATAGGGTCCGATAGCTTGCGCGAGGCGACAGCACTTTTGAAGGCGCTTGAAACTTCCATCCTCAAGTACCACATCTTCGCGATACCGGACATACCAAAACCCACATCTTAGAAATATGTAACCTGCCTGTTGCTGACGGGCTCTTTTCATCTCTACTCCTTTCATCGAGTCCGTCCCAGGCGCCTGTTGTTCCCCATCACTATACGCCGCCGAATCCACAGTTCAAGCCCGTCGCTGCCCCAAAGAAAACGCACATATTTGCCGAAATTCACATGAGGCAAAGGATCTTCAGCGCGCCCACGCACTTGGTCACGAACCCAGGAAACGGGCACACCCCAGCGCCGCGCAAGTTCTCCGCTGTCGATAAATTCGTACGCTACGATTCGCGGTGAACTGGCCTCGGGTTGGGTCTGATCACTTTGGTTAAGGGTCTCGGGGAATGATGACTGGGAAGGGACACTCCCGGATGAACCCGTCGATGTGTGGCTCTTATTCTGCATGCAGACCTCTGTTCTTAGCAAGTTAAAATGTCCGCTTTTTGTAGCAAGTGAAATGTCCGGTTTTGTTAATCTCCCGCCGCCGCCGAGGCGGTGGGAAAGTGGGAATCCCGCGCACTTTGCGGGATTTCCAAGCGGGGTGGGAAAGTCGGCTTTTGGACTTTTCCACCCCGCGTCTTTTCCACGGCCTTGCCGGCCGCCAGTTTCGGGTTGAGGATCGGACCGCCGCGCTCGTCGTAGCGACCGAGGCAGTGCGGCCCATAGCTGAGGCTCAAAGTTCCATCCAGGTGTTGGTGCACGATCACAGTGCAGCCCGCCAGCGTGCCCCGCCAGCGCACGGGCTCGATCTGCAAAGTCAGGTTCTGAAAGCTGACCGTGTTGTCCCGGTTTACCGTGCGCTCGAATTGCAGCGAAAAAATGCGCTCCAGGTCCTTCCCCCGATAGGGCACAAAGGCAGTGCCCGGTTGCGCCGCTTCGACTTGGAAGCGGCGGTTGAACTCGGCGATGTAGTGCTCCCGCAGAAAGGCATTCGCCGCCTCCACCGTCCCGATCCCATGCAGCCGCAGTTCCTGCGGCAGTCGGCCCTGCCAGGTGCCGAAGCTGCGTTCGCTGCGCCCCCGTGCTTGCGGCGAGTAGGCCGGAATCATGCGCACTCCCAACTCGCGCAGCGCCCGTCCCACCTGCGTGAGGCGGTCGTGGTCCACCGCTTCACCCGCCTTCGGCGTCAGCCAGAAGTGACGGGCGCGATCGCTGTACAAGGCGCAGAACACGCCCTTCTGCTCGACCACTGCTTTCAGCCCCGTCAGCACCGGAATCGTCGCTTCCTCTTCCACCAACTGCGCGTAATAAATCTCGCTGTTGGCGTCGTCCAGGATGACCAGCAAGTCGTACCAGCGCTCATCCTGAAACCAGCGATGCTCGCTGCCGTCGATGTGCAGCAGCATCCCGGGCAACGGACGCCGCAGACGCAACTTGCGATGCACCCCGCGCTTATGCCCCTTGGCCACCATCTCGGTTCCTCCCAAAACAAGTTTGCAATCGGCGGCACAAAACGCCGCGCAAACTTCTTTCGGGCCCCTCCCAGAAAGCAGACCTTCGGCACTTGGGAGCCGGGCCCACTCGCCAGGCTTCGCCCAGTGTGACCCGAGCAACAACGGGAAATTCAACAACAGGAGACACGATTATGTACCAGAACAAAGTAACCCTCATCGGCTTTGTCGGCAGCAACCCAGAAGTTCGCACCAACGACAATCGCAGCCTAACCACTCTCTCGCTGGCAACCAAGTCCTCCTACAAGAAGGATGGCAAGTACATCTCGCACACCGAATGGCACCGTTGCGTCGTCTTCGGCAAGCTCGCGGAGTTCGCCAAGACGCTCACCAAGGGCGCGCATATCCAGGTGGAAGGCGAGCTGCGCAGCCGGGAATACACCAGCAAGAAGACGGACGCGAAGCAGCGCGTCTGGGAAATTCGGGTCGCTTCCATCCTGAAGCTGGACCGCGCTGAAAAGGCCGCTCCGGAAGACCAGGAGCACGATGCAACGCCCCAAGAGGAAACGGTCGCCTAGGCCCTTGCTCTTCGCACTCGGAAGCCCGGCTAACCGCTGGGCTTCCACGCTGTGAGGTTTTCGCTATGAGTTTTGAATTGATCCTCCCATTCCTTCGGCCAATCGAACCGCTACTGCTGGACGAAAGCATCAGCGAGATCATGGGCAATCCGGATGCCTCATGGTTTTACGAGCGCGATGGAATATTGTGCCAGGAACCGAACATCTCCTTTGACGCCGGCAGGCTCCGCACCGGCCTTGAAGTCATTGCCAATCAACTCGGCAAGAAGCTCGATGAAGACAACCCCTTACTGGACGCGCATCTCCCGGATGGGAGCCGCCTTGCGGCGGCGATTCCGCCGGTCGTATGCCCCGCTCCGTCGCTGACGATCAGAAAGTTCACAAGCCGCCATTACACGGTCGATGACCTCATTGCTCGCGGCACGCTGACGCGGCCTCTTGCAGATTTCTTAGCCGAGCAGATTCGCAGCGGAAAGACGCTGCTCATCAGTGGTGGAACCGGCACCGGCAAGACCACGCTTTTGCGGATACTGGCGGACTTCATTCCAGACCATGAGCGCCTCGTCGTCATCGAAGACACCTCCGAACTTCAGATCCGGAAGCCAAACATTGTGGCCGCCGAATGCCAGACCGATACATTCAAGGCCAACATCTCGTTCGATAAGCTTCTAAAGTCCGTTCTCCGCTGGCGACCGGACCGAATCATCATGGGCGAAGTGCGTGGTATCGAGGCGCGCACGCTGCTCGATTCCTTCAATACCGGCCACGCGGGATCGCTCGCGACGATCCACGCCAACTCGGCAGAGAAAGCCCTCCGACGCTTCGCCAATCTGGTGATGCGCGACCACGCGCAAACCACCTTCTCCGACACCGAAGCTGAAATCGCAGAAGCCGTTGATTTCGTCCTCCATGTTGAACGTCGACCAGGGCGCCGAATCCTCCGCGAAGTCCTGGCGCTTCGCGGGTACGACCGCGATGCCAAACGCTTCCTGATCGACCCGGCATTCGAGGTGAAACATGCCACAGCATAGGACGCAGAATGCGGCGAATACCGCAGCCGACTTTCTCACCCGTTGCTTCGCTCCGGGCGAGTCCATCGCACTGCTACTTCGACGCGAGAATCCTGCCGGGATTCTTCAGCGAATCGTCCCTCTGGAGCGTGCGCTTGCGCCTCGTTACCTCGGCTGGCTCGCGCACGAGAACTCCATCGGCGCGAACATCTATGTGGCCGCCAATCCGCTGCGCTCTGGCAGCCGCAAACGCACCAAGGAGTCCATCGCCGCGGTGCGGCATCTGTACCTAGATTTGGATACCGACGGCGAGGCCCATCTCGCTTCGCTCCGCGCCTCCGAAGCGGTTCCCCCGCCAAATGCAGTCCTCTCGACATCGCTCGGTAAGTACCAGATTCTCTGGCGAGTTGACGGCTTCACTCTCGAACAGCAGGAAAGCGCCCTGAAACTGCTTGCGATTACTTTTGGCGGAGATCCCGCCTGCACGGACTGCAACCGGGTTCTCCGCCTGCCGGGATTCCTGAATTGCAAGTACGATCCGGCATATTCCGTCACCGTCGAATACCCCGGCGATTCCACTTGGAATTCCGATGACTTCCGGCTGGATATGCTGGCGGCGGATGCCTTGCTTGCGTCCTGTTCAATCACATCGCGAAAGCATCCCGATAAGCACACCAATTCCGAACGCGATTGGGCATGGATTCTCGATGAACTTGCCCATGGAAAGGACGCCATGAAGCTGACGCGAAAGCTGGCTGCGTGCCGAGCCGATAAGCCGAATCCGCTCTACTACGCGCAGCGAACCGTGGATGTCGCATCGGCCAGACTTTGGCTCATCGAAGGCGTTCCGATGGAGGACGTTGTGACGATGCTTGTAGTCCGCCGCCGCTTCGAGATTCCCACCGCACTTTGCTCCGCTCGCGCGCGGGAGATCGCACAGACGGCACAGAGGATGATTGCCCGGAGAAAGATCGCTGATTCAACACCAATAAAGGAGAGGAAATGCCACTACTTGAAATCAACTTGAGCCGCTACATCAGTGCTTCTGTTCGGCTGGACGAGTCCACCGCCGAGCAGGTCGATCAATACGCCGCTTTCGTCCACGCATCCGCCGACGATGTTGTGGATAAAGCGCTCAACTATGTCTTCTCGAAGGACCGCGACTTCCAGGACTTTCTGAAGACGCCACAGGCCAAGCAAGTTGCCTCTACGCTGCGCGTCCGTAAAGGCCCGAATAAGGATATGAAGGCTGAAGCGGAGCAGCCTGCGAAGAAGCAGGCTGGCGGGGTGGAATCGACGGCTTCTGTGCGAGTGGTGAAGGCCTGATCCGCCTTGCAATTTCGTGCCGGAGCAGGAACGGTGCTTCGCACCGGAAGAATTTGGACACTCCACCCCTGAAAGGGTCGTGCAAGTATACCACGGTAAACGTGCACATAACGAAAGAGTTACGAGATGCGGGTATACGTGGGTATACCGCGTCTGGAGGCACTCCGGATGCCCTTACTTGCCCAACATAACGACTCCCAAAAGACACAGCGGAAGACTGTTTTCCGGAATACAACGGTATGCCTCAAGTTGACTGAACAAGAGGCGCGGCTCCTCGATCAGCTCGCGACTGCAAAAGGCATGGCGCGGAGCGAATGGATGCGCGATGTGATCCTCCGGGAGCTGCGCGGAGGGTCGGCCAGCGATCCATCCCTCGCGGAGATTCTTGGGGTTCGCTTGCTCCTGGTAAACGTGTTGCGGCCTCTGGCCGCAGGCCAGAGACTCACGCCGGAGGCGTTCGACAAACTGCTCGACGAAATCAGCGATGCGAAGCACCAACTCGCTGGGAAGTTGGCTACTTCCGCAGGAAGGAAATAGGCGATGGCAATGACAAAGTGGGGACGCAAGGAAACCATCATCTGGCCGCCGCACAGCCCGATTTACACGTACGGCGCGGTATTGATGGCGGTCGTTTTGACCGGACTGTTTCTTTACTGCCGGTTCAGCTTCGGCAACAGCTCGCTACAGCGGTTCTATACGCCGACCTACATCCGGTCGAGCGTTGCCGGCGCAATCGGAGCGAGCCGCAGAGACAACTACCGGATGCTCATGGTGGGCGCTCGCGGAATTCCACCGCGTCTGGCGACGAACCCCGACGTGACAGACGGCGAGACGCCGGAACCGGGCGGCAAACCCATCCCGCTTGCGCTCTCGCAGCCCGCCTTGCAGCGCGGCTATGCTCTCCTTTATCTGGGACCGGAGCAGAGCTATATCGATGCGCCCTTGAGTGCCTACCTCAAGAGTGTCGTTTACCGTGGCGACAGCCTTTCGGACCTGTACAAGCTCCCGCTGATTTTCGGCTTGGTATCACTGGTCATCCAGCTCCCGTTTTCCATTGCCAAGGATGTTCGACGACGCAAGGGGCTGAGATACGGACGAAGACTGAAAGGCCCCGAGATGCTAACGCCGAAGGAGTTCAACAGCAGGGTCAAAGGAGATGGCATTGGCATCAAGACCGACGGGATGAAGGCGATGATTCGCATACCGGAACGAGCCGAGGCTCAGCACATGCAGATCATCGGAGATACCGGAGCGGGCAAGACCATGATCATGCTACAGATCCTTCGGCAGATCAAACATCGTGGCGATTCAGCGATCGTCTACGACCCAGCACGGGACTTCGTCAAGCGCTTTTACGACCCGAAGAATGGCGACGTCATCCTGAATCCGCTCGATAAGCGGTGCCCCTATTGGGGACCCTCGGAAGAACTGCGTCGCCGCTCCGAGGCGAAGGCGCTGGCGGTGTCCCTCTTCCAGCCACCGCAAGACAGAAAGGGTGAGTTTTTCATCGAGTCCCCGCAGAAGATCTTCGCCTTCCTGATGGCCTATGGCCCGACACCAGAGGAGTTGGTGAAGTGGATGTCAGACCCGGAGGAGATCGAACGAAGGCTGAAAGGAACGGAACATGCTCACCTGATCAACCCGAAGGCGGAGCATCAGCGGGCTGGTGTTCTTGGCTCGCTTGGACTGGTCGCCGACAGCCTCCGTCTCCTCCCGAAGAAGGGCGAGGGAAATGGCGACTGGTCGGCCACGGAATGGGCCGAGACTCGGCAGGGATGGATCTTCATTACTTCGCTGCCGGCTGAACGTGAGGCGCTTCGCCCGCTCCAAAGTCTATGGATCGACCTGCTCGTCTTGCGTCTCGAAGCGTGAATGCGCTGATGACGGCCACCTATTGGGAAATTGGACGAAGGATCGTACAGTCCGAGCAAGCCGGAGAGAAGAGAGCCGAATATGGAGATGTGCTCATCCAGCGGCTGGCCAAAGATCTCTCGGCTTCGTTTGGAAGGGGCCTTGGGCCTCGTAACCTCGCCCAGATGAGGAGCTTCTATCTGGCTTGGCCGCACGACAAGATTTTGCAGACACTGTCTGCAAAATCTTCAACACCTATACCGTTCAATGAGATACAAGGACAATCTCAACCAGTTCAAGATCTTGCCTACCAGTTTCCCTTGCCTTGGTCCGCCTACGTGCGGCTGCTTTCCGTCAAGAACCCGGAGGCTCGCACCTTCTACGAGACCGAAGCGCTGCGTTCGGGCTGGTCCATCCGCCAACTTGACCGCCAGATCGGCAGTCAATTCTACGAACGCATTGCGCTCTCACAGAACAAAGCCGCAATGCTGGAAAGAGCAGAAAACTCCGAACCCGGCGATGTGGTGACACCCGAAGAGGCCATCAAGGACCCGTTCGTTCTCGAATTCCTCGACCTCAAGGACGAATACTCCGAGTCAGAGTTGGAGGAAGCGCTCATCCAGCACCTCACCGACTTCCTCTTGGAGCTGGGCGATGATTTTGCCTTTCTTGGCCGCCAGCGCAGGCTTCGCATCGACGACACCTGGTTTCGTATCGACCTTGTCTTCTTTCACCGCCGTTTGCGCGCCCTTCTAATCGCGGATCTTAAAGTCGGAAAATTCAGTTACGCGGACGCTGGTTATGGAAAGCCGGACGTTATGAAACGTGCAGCATAGATTCGCCGGAAATTCGAAGCTTGCCCATACTTTTTCTTCACATAACGTCCTGCAATGTCCTATCTGCCAAGGCTCTGAAGCCAGTTCAGCAGTTCTCCGTCCTGCTGCCATAACGGAACAGCCTCGGAGGGAACAGCGTTTGTAAACGCTTCCTCCAGTGCTTTGCGCTTCATCTCGCCATCAATGCGCGCATATATTTCAGTGGTTTTTAAGTCTGCGTGACCAAGAATGTCCCTGATGTAAACCAAGTTAACCCCGGCATGAAGCAGATGCATTGCCTTCGAGTGTCGGAAACTATGAGGCGATATGACCTCTGGCAGGACACCGGGATTTTTATTGCGGGCAGACTCAACGCATTTATCAAGGATGTACTTTATCCCTGCCCGCGTGAGCCTTTCTCCATGCCGATTCGGAAACAGCGGATACGATTGCTTGCCGCCACCAGTCAAGCCGGCGTCAGAAATGTATTGGCGCACGATGGTAGCTGTCGGCTCCATGAGCGGGACTATGCGCGTTTTACCGCCCTTGCCAGTAATCTTGATGGTTGCCGGTCTCTCCGCCCTGAAATCCCCTACGGAAATGTCAGCCATCTCCTGAACACGAGCGCCAGAATCGTACATCAGACTCAGCAAGACCATGTCCCTGCGGCCAGACATCTTTTTTGCGTCGGGTTGTTCGAGTATGAGCTTAATGCCTTCTGGTGACATGTAATTGACGGTTCCCGATTTTCCCTTTTTCTTGGGAATCGAAATCACCAACTGGTACTGGTTGAGGCGCATCACGTCTTCCGTCTGCATGAAGCGACAAAAGGAATGAAGCGCCGCAAGACGCTGGTTCCTTGTTGAGACGCTGCAATTACGTTCGTTTTCGAGCCAGGAGAGGAACGCGCACACCAGTTCCCTTGTCAACAGCTCGAGCGTCATCTTCTCCGGAGGCGTATTTTCTTGCGACTTGCAGTATTTCATTAACAGCAAAAAAGTGTCCCTGTATGACAGGATTGTATTTGGGCTGGCGCCTGCCTCGCCGGGAAGATATCGGGCAAGGAACTTGCTCACGTAATAAGAGAAATCCGCCGCTTTTTTCATTGCCGCACCTCCCCTGGAATTACAAAGGCGGCAATGGCGTTTGCTTTCTCAATAATTTCAGGGAACATGTCCTGCGTTAGCCTGACATACTGCCCTGTGGCAGACACCGACGCATGGCCAAGATAGGTTGATAGGAGCGGCAGGGCACAGTACATGTCCATCCCTTTGTCTGTCATGGCCTTCAACGAATAAACCGAAAATGTGTGGCGAAAATCATGCACCCTGGGACCGTTGCCGCGCCCGCCATGTGAGATCCCCGCAGCCCAGACCAATTTCCTGAACCATGTGTAGATATTGTGCTGACTGACTACGCGGCCGTCCCTGTGAGCGAAAAATGGTTCTTTGTCGTCTTTCGGTATCTTGTGGTAAGTGGCACTGTATTCGCGAAGTACGGCCAACAAAGAATCCGACAGGGGGATGAGCCTGTCTTTGTTGAACTTTGACTTCCGGATAACGAGGATGCCATTGCCGAGATCAGTGTCACTCAGTCTAAGCCCAAGGGCCTCGGATATTCGCAGTCCGCAGCCCAGAAGCAGTCTGAAAAGCACAGGCAGCATCACTGGCATCATGGAGGGGGTTCTTGCGCTGATTCGATCGCATTCCTCAAAAAAGCGGCGTAACTCCTCCTTGGAGAAAATATGCGGGACAAACGCTCCTCTTGCTCGCGATTTCCGCGTTGGACGAGGCAAATGCACATCCACGCCTCTTTCTGACAAGTACTTCAGGAACTGGATCGTCTCAACAATGCGGCGTCTTTGCGTTAGCCTGTTTTCGTTTGGCCTAAACGAACACCATTTCTCAATCAGCTCTTTCCCAATGCTTGCCTCATCCGCTTCCTCAGTGGACAAGAACCTCGAAAAACTGCGCAGGGAACGCGGTACTGTGTCGTATTTAAGGCCTTGCGCACGCTTGTAGCGGATAAAGTCGGCCATGTGCGCCGCGAATACGCCTTCGTAATAGCGGGTAGTTTGGTCATTTTTCATTAGTGCGCGCCTCCAAACCGACTTTCATGACCACAACAAAAGGTGGAGACTTCAACCGCGCACTCGCGCAATCTTGCGACATCGATTTTGAAGTATACGGATGTCGATTCTGTGTCGGTATGTCCCAGTGCTTCTGAAATGACTGGCATGGGTACATTATTTTCAAGCAGGGCGCTTGCCAGGCTATGCCTTAGCGCGTGGGGACCGTGTTTCTTACCCGGCGGTATGCGGATTCCCGCCGCTTTCAGCCTCGTATAGACCGTGTGATGGATCGAGTTGGCATACATCACGTCATTGGGAGCGTTGAGCTTTAGAAACAGAAACGGCACGTCCGATTTCGGCCTCGCATAGCGAATGTAGTCAATAACGGCCTCCCCGACATCGTTTAGCAACGGCAGCGTCACGGGTTCCCCGGTTTTTTGCTGCGCAACCTCAATGATGTTCTTATCCCACTTGAAGCTGGAGAATGTCAGGTTTGCTATATCCGATGCCCGAAGGCCCAGCCGGGCGGCAAGAAGGATCAGTGCGTAGTCCCTTTTGCCTCTCGGGTTTCCTCTGTCGATGCTGTTGACCATACGCTCGATCTCGTCTTTCGAGTAAGCGGAAGGTATTTTTGCTTTCTTGCAGTATCGGACTTTTGGAACAACCGTGCTTAGGTCGGTCGTGATTATCCCTTGGGCATACAGGTGGCGCAAGGCGCGCCGCAACACGCAAGTCGTATGGTAAATCGTGGGTAATTCGTATATGGCCAAGCTATTAACGAACCCTTGCACATGCCGGGTGTCAAGCCCTGCAATGTTCTCCAAGCATTGTTGCTCCAAGTATTTCGAGAAACGCTCCAGGTAGAGGCATGTGTCGCGTATGTGCGCTTCGGATAGTCCAATGGCCGATTGATGCGCCGTGAATTGCTGGAACGCGGATTTGGCCACTTCGGAAAAAACAAATCCGCGTTTCTCCCGCCGCAGAGAAAGGATGCCAGTACGCTTGAAATCGGCAAGCGTGTAAATTGCCTTAATCCATCTATGCTTGCTGTTCTCGTTCAGATGCTTCGGATGGGCATGCATTGCCTCGTCAAGGAATTTCATCCCGAATTCCATGTCGAAGTCATTCGCAGGCCGCGCACCTGCGTGCTTGCACAACTTGTTCCATACGATGTGGTACTGTTTCAACACGGTTGGTTTGTAGTCGAGCCGCGTCATTTCCTCCGAGATCGCGTTCACCAATTCGGAGATCGTTCTTGTTTCTTTACTCACCATGATTTCCTCCGGTTCTGCATTTTGCCTTGGTAGGCCAAAAACAGTCTGGAGGATTATGTAAAGAAAACCAATCACAAGCGCTCTTATATCAATGACTTTTATGCTGCACGTTTCATAACGTCCGGCTTTCCATAACCAGCGTTATGCGAAGCTTCGCATAACGCTGGGCAGATGCACCTCTATCTGAACTACGCCCGCGAGCACTGGATGAAAGCCGGCGAGAACCCGCCAGTCGGACTCATTCTGTGCGCTGAAAAGGGAGCAGCAGAGGCCCACTACGCACTCGACAATCTCCCCAACAAGGTGCTCGCCGCTGAGTATCGGACTGTCCTTCCAGACGAAAAGCTCATCGCCGAGGAACTTGAACGCTCCCGCCGGGGACTGGAGAAAAAGGCGTCTGTTATAGTCCGCTACCCCTGACCATCGCGTCCCCCCGTTGGTTCCCCTAGCCATTTCATGGGCTGACGCGAACAGTGCAGGTCACCGAGTCCATCACCTTCCGCCATCCGTGTGCTTTGCTGTTCGCAACAGCAACCACTTCGGATTGATATCAGCGGTATTTGAAGACTCGGCAATTCTTTGCGAGAATCGTGAAGAGCTTGACGACCGAATCAACAACCTGAAACTATTGAGGCCCATCATGCCAGCAACAATTGTCGTCGGCGGACAATACGGATCTGAAGGGAAAGGCAAGGTTGTCGCCCTTCTGGCCAGCCGCTCAAACTCTCCATGGCTCGTCCGGTGCGGCGGACCAAATTCCGGCCACACGGTAACGATCAATGGCAAGGATGGGAAGAAGCTGCGAATAGCAATGGACGAATGGGATTTCGTCAAGGATCCGGAGCTCTACAAACGGCTTGCGTCGCTGGTGGACGGAGAACTCAATAGCCAGTGACCAGAACCTACCCAAAACGCCCGAAGGGTGCCCCTCTATTTAGTGACAGCGAATTGATGTCCGCGGCCGTGCCGAACGGTGACTATTTTCGTATCAGAGACTTTGAATACGTTCAGCCTCTGTACGATCTCGCTTTCCTCCTCGAAGTTGACGCTCTTGCAAAGGGCACAGAGGTGCCGAAATACAGAACTTTTTCACTTTGGCGAGCGGGATATAGCCTCGATGGTTACGGGACAACAATTGATCGCTGGCTCGATGGAACAGCCCGTGATGAAGACCTCGATTACGTCCCGTCGTCGCGCATCCGGCAGTACTTGACCAATATTGGGCGGAGTGGCACGATCCCTGAACTTCGCACATATCGCAGCGAACGGTTCGATCGTTGTTTGCGTCTCCGCTCCGTGCGTGGATTGGGCCCTAGCAAAATAGCCCTGACGCTGTCATCACGTTCTTTATCCGAAGAGTGGTTCCGACAGGACGCGACAAACCTGGCCTCGAACCGTGGGCGCATTACTGAGCTGTATAACGGGCTCAACGTCGGACCGTGGCAAACAGCGCACATCGTCCCACCGCTGTTGCGCTTTCTGCACACTGTACAAGAATTCCATGACGGAAGTCTTGGTTGGGAAGTGTCTGGGATTACCGATCCGTTTGAGCCTGTGACAGGTCCAGTAAATATTGTAGTGAACACGGCATGGGACTCGGCTGTCACTGCAATCAACAAGGCGCTGAAGCGAGAAAAGCACTTTCGTCGTGACTCTCAGCAGGTTGTTGAGGGCGTTCGGATCAAACACCAGATGGGATGGAGCTTCTCCATAAAGTCTAATCCTGGGCAGGTCGTACACCTGAGCATTTCAGAATTGGCACAGTCTCTGGACCCGCTCGCGTTCAATTGTCACAGCGATCTTGTATCGGACCTTCATCTCCACACGGCCTGGTCTGACGGAAGCGCTTCCGTCAACACGATGGCATGTGCTGTGGTTGCAAGCGGACTGAAGCATTTCGCGGTGACCGATCACAGTCGGACAGCCAAGCTACAGGGCGGCCTAACACCACTTCTGTGGCTCCGACAAGCAAATGCTCTCACTTTGGCGACACTTGTCTGCCCAGTTCTGCACGGCATCGAAGTGGATATCCTGAAAGACGGCACCCTAGATCTTCCGCACTCCCTTCTCGCCGCTGCCGATCTCGTCGTTGCCTCCGTGCATTCCAATTGGACGGACGACGTTCATGCAAACACCGACCGGCTCGTGCGGGCGATTGAATCTGGGTGCATCGACATAATCGCGCATCCGACGTCGGCCATTATCGGTAAGGGTCAGGGAGAATGCTTTGACGTCAAGAAAACGATCTACCGGAGAACCTGTCGTCGAGCGTTGCTGGGTAGTCATCAAACACCCCAGCAGCACGTACCAGAAGCGTTCGCGGTCAAACTGTGGAGTTGGTCCCTCCACATTATCGGCTATACGCTCGCACACGAACTGGTCTTCCTTGCGGTCCGCGATCAACTCCCGGACATAATTTGCGTCACTCCCTACAACCACTAGCCTCTGCAACGGCTTCATTTGGTCTCCACGGCGACGGGATTCCTCACCGTTTTGCGGGAGCGGCCACCGTTGTTGTCACCGCCGCGAGCTGCACGATCGGCGCAGATGCGATCCAGCAGCACCGACGCGGGCTCGTCGTTGGGATCTTGCGACACCAACGTACCCTCGAACGCACGCTTTAGGATGCTTTGACGTAGGCGCTCAGCACGCCGAAGGTCCACTTCGACTGCATGATGAATCGCCTCGGCAGCGGACAGACGTGCTTCACTTTCCTGGACAACCCTCGCCTGCTCACTGCCGGGTGGTAGAGGCAGAGGGAGATCGCGGCAGATTTCGAGGGTGAGGTTGAACTGCCCGGCGGTAGCCTTAGCACGGGTAATCGCCCACCGAAGGATGTCCTCGCATAGGAGCACGGTCGCAAGATACCGACGATCGAGTCCATGAAGTGGACGAAAGATGGCAATAGCTTGGTTGATATTCCACTCGGGAAACAATTCTGGAACGATTGAGACCTTTCCAAGCGGGGGGCCGACAATATTCATGAGCACATCGCCTGGTAGAACACGAGATCTCGCGAGCTCTCCGGCGTGGGTAGTTTTTGCAACGAATGTGGGATTGACGGTGAAGTCGAGCGCGCCACGATTGGTCAGGTTGTAAACCTTGATGTAAGGCACCTCGCCGCTACCCTCAAAAAGCTTGTCAGACGAGGGCGTAGTGCCTTTCGTTATGAAATCGCAAACTTGCTCCGCCCGAACCCAACCCCACCCTTCGGGCAGTCCTTGCAGGCTGTTTGTGTCATGTGGGCCTGGCTCTCCGTACTTCTTCTTCCAATCGTCGTTTTTAGGCGGTTTTCCGGAAGCGTGCATCTTGGCGAGCTGGTCAACTTCCCACTTAGCGCGGCGCTCTTTGAGGATGCGCGCCAGCAATTGCTCACCCGTCTCGTAGCTGCGGCCTTCTTTGCGCGCCAACTCCGCTTCGGTCGGAACTAGGCGGCCTTCGCAGGCACCTTTTAACACTGAAGCTCGGTACCGTTTCAGATTGGCCTGAACCCGCTTGAGCGCCGCCACCGCCGCATCCACGCGTGTTAACTGCTTCTCAATCTCAGCGACGATGCGATCTTGCTCTTGTTTGGGCGCGAGAGGAAATGGAAATTCCGACAGTGTTAACGCCTTTACGCGCATCAGTGAGCCACCGACGCCGTAGGCCTGTCTAGCGAGAAAATCGCGTACCTCATGCTGTTGAAGAAAATAGGCCAGATAATTGGGGACGATTCCAACTTGGGGAAAGAATGGTATCCATTCGGTCGAAGCGATCAGCCGATTGGCTGTACGCGGTTCGACCACCCAAACACGGTTTAGTCTCGGGTTAATGCCGCATAGCAGCACAGTATCCGCGATAACCGACTGTTTGGATGAACCGATTTGGCGACCGGTAATCACTTCAGGCTCACGTCTCGGGAAACTTGGCACGCTGTATAGCTCAAATACTTCGTCAGCTGCTTTCGTGGGGTTAACGGACTGACTGAAGTCGAGGTGCACTTGGCCAAGTGTGGTTTCGACCCAACGTTCTGGCAAAAACTCCCTCACTGTACCAACACCTCGTTTAGCTCCCTCAGGAGGGGCTGCAGGTCGTTTCCGAAGACCTGAAATGCCTTGCCCAATCCACCGCGCTGCACAAAGGGCTCGTAATCGAAGTCCTCAGCTTCTATCGTCAGGCTCGTACCGATGTGATCCCGGATCGCCTCCAGCCACTGCCGCTGCTCATCCGTGAATGTGCGGCCGTTGCTTTCCTGCTGCGCCATCCAGCGCGCAAACCGGGCACTTACGTCTTCCTGGAACGGATGCAACTCCTCCTGCTGATGGACAGCAAATCGGACGAGAGACACGATGTCCGTGAGCACACGCCCACCCGAACCCCGCACCTTGGAGCGGTCCAGCGCTTCGTAGGCGTGCCAGAGGCGTTCCGGTGTCCAGTCTCGTGGCGGCCGCTTAATGGTCTCGGCGAGCTCCTTAATCTCCTTGAAAGTCAGCCGCTGCTTGTAGGGACGGCTGTAAAGGATTTGCAGCGCAGTGATCTCGTTCTTGTTCTGCTCGATAAATGCCTCAAACGACTTCACAATACTCTGTGCTCGCTCCCGCGCAGCGGGATCGAGTCCAGCCGAGATCAATTCGTCCTTGGTAACGGTATCAATTGTCTGTTCATAGGATTTCCGAATCTCCACCAGTTGGTTGCGGAGCGTGGGGTTAGCGGCAATGGGCTTCGCTGCTTCCGCGAGCAGCTTCGAAGCTGCCTGACTAACCTCTTGCGGCGTCGGCTCGGCCGAGCTTGTGGCTTTCTTGGCGGCTTCGACTTGAACGTCTGGGTCCAGCGCGTCCACCAAGCCACTGGCGATGGTGGCGAGTGTTTGCCCGGCGCTTTCCTCGACCAATGCCCGATCCTGGTCCGTCAACTGCCGATCAAGCCGGGCCAGGCGTGACGCCAGAGAACTCAACACGTCCGACTCGCGATTCCCGAATGACACTGCCTCCAACAGCTTCTCAAAGGAGACCGTACGCTTGCGCTCCAGAGGCTGCGTGTCCGACATTTCTTCTTCGGAGAGGCCAACCGCGTCAACGATGATGAAATGCGTCTTCGACTGAGCGTCCGGGGTAACGGCCTTTAGATCGTCCACAGAAATCACCCGTGTGCCGCGGCCCTTCATCTGCTCGAAAAATGCGCGGCTCCGTACCGATCGCATGAAGAACACAATCTCCAGGGGGCGAATGTCCGTTCCCGTGGCAATCATGTCTACGGTCACAGCGATGCGCGGGTTGTAGCTATTCCGGAAGGAAGAAAGCAGGTCTTCCGGCTTGATGCCAGTGTTGACCCACGTGACTTCCTCGACTTCCTTTCCGTCCTCGGTCTTCTTTTTTGTGACAACACGGGCCGTACCGGTCTTGTACGTGATTTTCTGCGCGAAATCATTGCCCTTGCCGAATTCCTCGCGCAAGATCTTGACGATGTCATCGGCGTGGCTGTCGTCCTTGGCGAAGATCAGAGTCTTCGGCACTTCTGTACGACCGGGAAAGATCTCCGTGAAAAGGCGCGCCTTGAAAGTTTGAATAATGGTGCGAATCTGGTCGGGCGTTACGACGAGCCGGTCGAGTTGGCTAGGGTCGTAGGTCAGGTTTTCGTCGAGCTTCTCCCAGCGGACCTTCCGCGTTTGGCGGTCCCGCTTGTCCACGTAGAAGCCGGCATTGATCGTCGAGCCGTGCTCGCTGACCAGGGTGCGGATACGGTAGACATCGAAGCCGACGTTGACGCCATCGGCAACAGCCCTTTCGTGGTTGTATTCCATAACCAGATTTTGGTTGAAGAAGCCGAAAGTCTGCATCGAGGGCGTGGCGGTCAGTCCGATGATCGAAGCGTCGAAATATTCGAGGACTTGCCGCCAAAGATTGTAGATGGAGCGGTGGCACTCGTCGGTGACGATAAAATCAAAGGTTTCGATGGGTAGCTTCGGGTTGTAGCCAACTGGGACGGGTTCCTGCTGTAGCAAAGGTGCCACGAAGCCCGACTCCTCTTCGAGGGCGGGATCGAGTTCCTCACCCTTCAACATCGCATAGAGCCGCTGGATGGTTGTGATGCAGACCTTGCTGACATCGTCCAGCTTGTTGGATTGCATGTGCTGAACGTTGTAGAGCTCGGTGAAGAAGCGATTTTCTTCGGGCGTCCGGAACTGCTGGAATTCTTTCAGCGTTTGCCGCCCAAGATTGCTGCGGTCGACCAGAAAGAGGATACGGCGAGCCCCAGCGTGTTTCACGAGACGGTAGATGAAATTGCAGGCCGTGTAGGTCTTGCCGCCGCCGCTGGCCATTTGGATGAGCGCGCGAGGGCGGCCATCGGCCAGGGATATTTCCAGGTTCCGTATCGCTGTGATCTGGGCTGGACGAAGCCCTTCGGTAATCAGCGGCGGGAGGCTGCGGAGCCTGGCACGGAGTGTCGATCCCGGATGTTGAACTTCCCGAGAGAGCCACGAATCGAGAGTGTCGGGCTTGTGAAAGCTAAAAACTGAACGGCTGGCGTTCGCGCGGAAGGTGTAGTGGTAAAGCCTCTTTCTGATACCTCATTGTGTTTCCAAACGTTTGTGATCATGAGAACCGATGACGATTCACGATTGACAAACGAGTTCGCCCGGTCCTTCCTCCGCAAATACGCGCCCCAGAGCCTGCCACCAAAGCAAATGGAACTGTGGCTGTCCGCCTGAGTTGTCGGCTTGAAAACGGCAATCCCGGCGCCGCGCCCTTGACAGCACAGAGTCGCCGGTGCGGAAGGCACTTGTACCGCCTTCTGTCCGTGAATCGTGGCCCAAATCATTTTCTCCGGCACAGTGAAGTTTTGAGACAACTCCAGGCGAGCCGATTTGATTTTTTGTGTGACAAAGTGTGACAAGATTGGCTTGCGGGGTGTTTGCAAGTTGTTGAAAATATGGTGAAGCTAGTCGGGATCGAACGCTTTAAGCATTTGTAGAATCAGTAAGTTACAGATTCTATTAGTACCGCAAGTGACACAAGTTTCAGAAGTGATGCCATTCTTGTACAGCCCTTGTACACCGAAAATCTGTGTCGTGACGCCAGGTGAAACAGCAACTAGCTCCACCGTGCCGCTGCCGCCCCCACAGCCTCCAGCATCCTCGCCCATTCGAAATTCCGCTTCCTACCCCCGCCTGCCGCAAAATTTCTGAAAGGAATTACACCAAAATGGCGGGAGCTTAGGAGCTGCAACTTTGAGCCGCGATGGCTGTTGTCGCCGCTGGAAGAACGGGTCCAATCCGGTTCGGGGATTGACGATGTTGAACCGATCCACGTTCTCAGTCAGGGGTATGAGTTCGCTGGTTTGGACTACTAGGCGGTCGTGCGGGAGCAACTCTTCCAGATTCAGTACCGCAGGATGGAAGGTCTCAATCTGAGCAGTGGAGTTGCTGATGCCGCCACTCGCTACGATGTTGGCGTTGACATTGACGTTCGGCGCGACAGCGACAAACTCCGCGTGCGGCTGGTCGTCAGCGTATAGTGCAACAGCTACGAGGCCCCCGACCACCACTCCCGCTGTGGCGCGTTTTGCAAATGTCTTCATGCAAACCCTATTTTACCAACCCACGGACGAAGGCCACAATCGGGAGATGATCTAACCGCGCGCCTTACGCTGTTCCCTTCTCCCGTCCACTCCGGCACATGCGCGGCCCAGTCGGAAGCTTCGATCTCATGCCGGGATAGACGACCGTGGCCAACCTTGAGTTGGGGCTCACCTGTGAGCGCTCGAATCGAAGGAAGGCGGTATGCGGCACAGCGATCTCTTTCCCGAATTCGGCTGCACTGGCGAACTGATCCCGCTGCCCGAGTGGTCAACAAGGCGTGTCCGCACCCACCTGTGCTCCGCCTGTGGAACGGAGATCAGGCTCAGATAGGACTCACGCTCTGGGTCAGATGGCTGTCCACTCAGAGCCTCCCAGACTTGGCCCGGAGATGCCTTCACCTCAAGGTAATTCCCGTGAACAGACACTATTTGCAGTCCCGCTTCGCGTAACAGTTTTGCGGAGTATTCAATTATGTCCGTCTGCGATGCGCCGGGTTTGCGGCACCAATAGCGAGCTTTCGTTTGGGTAAGACTGAATACCCCGGTTCTGTCGTCGTATCCACCCATCTTCCGACCGATCTCGACTGTTGGGTAATTATCGCGCAAATGAGATTTTCTAAGCGCCCGTTTCTTCCCTTCACCCGAGAAGTAGGCTCTCGTCATACAGAAGTTCATCCAGGACGCTCTTCATAGTTTCTGGGATTGCATACGTTCGTTCCCCGCTTCCGTATTTTTCCGTGGAAGTAACCAACCCTTCGCCAGCGCAAGCATTGTAGGCCCATAGAGCTTCTTGTAGGCTCAATCCGGCAGGAAGAGAAACACCAGCGCCACCAGGGCCCGTGAAAATCAGACTTCCTTGTGTGCGTAGGTAGCGCAGAGCGGTCACAGCCTTGGGTCCGAATCGTTTCAGTGCCTTCTTGGCGCGGTCGAAGTGGTACTGCTCTGCCGCACTGCGTTTGGGTTTTTCGGAAAGAGTGCGGATCTGTTCATTACGCTCGTCTATTTCATGCTCTTGTTCTGCAATCTTGCGAACAAATTCTTGTTCTGTTATAGCTCTCTCATCATCCAGCTTCTTGGGGGTCCGGCACAGATGAGCAAGGATATAAACGGAAAACGCACACGCATAAAGCCAAAGAGAAGTTCTGATTAAAACCCAATCTATTTGTGAATCGGTGTGGCGAAGGTAAGCGGCAAGCGGAGGCACGACCAACACGATCATGCCCCAAACAATGTTATCTCTGGCCCATGGTGTAGCGTCTTTGAAAAAACGTCTCCAAAATCGTCGATAATACGGTTCAACCGACTGGTGAATCATCCGAACAGTCTAATACGACCTCTCAACGGGACCCTAGCAGGCTGCGGAAAAACTCCTCGCGGGCGCAAAAAGCGCACCCCGGGCGCTAAAGCGCAATCAAACCTAGACGACTTAGCGGCACGACTGAAGTCATGCCCTTCCCAAAACCCGCTCGAATTAGAGTTTTTCCGCAGCCTGCTAGGGACTCCATCGGGGCGTAGAATTGCTGGGTTATGCCCCGCGACCTGAAGCCGCCGTTCAAATTCGACATCGGCAATATCGTGAATCGACTGCGCAGCCTGCCGGTCTCGGTCGATGGAGTCACGATCACACTGCCATTCGTTGAAGTGAACGTGAAAGTGGACAACATCGAGCGCAAGGTCGCGAGAGAAGTCGTCATTCGGTTAGCCGACCGCCGCGTGCTTAATGCCTTCGAATGCTGTGATAGCTGTATCAAGAACGCCTTGCAGTCGCTCCAGGAGATTCGGCAGATCATCGTTGACAAGCAAGTTGAGCTTTCGGGAAAAACCGATGGCGTTCTCTACCTACTTCTCGATTCCATTCGCGATGCGATCCGCCAGTTCCTAACCTTCGAGCAGCGACTGAGCAGCCGGAGCGACTTTGAGCAGCGCGATCTTTACTTTGCTGGGCTTGAAATGTTACGCGCGCACATTCACCGAACACTAATTCAGGTATCAAAGATTGCCGACCTGGAGATACCTGGAATCGTGGCTCACATGCGCTACGACCAGCACTGGCAGCTTGAGGCGTACAAACCGCTGAAAGTGCTTCACGCGGCTGAAGCAGTTCCACGAGCAAACAGAAGCGCAAGCAAGGGGTAACGCGCGGTCTACCATGTACGCCCGGTCAGAAGAAATGGAGGGGCAGTAATCATGGACGACCTGAGCACCGAAGCTGCAAAACAGGCTCTTCAACCTCTCGGAGACATGCTGCGTAAGATCGTCGGTCCATTGGCAGACGAGGTCGGAGAGGGAATGGGAGTTGTGGCGAGACACTATCGCTACAGGCTCGCACTCAAGATGTACCAGAAGACAGAACGGATGCTGACTGACGCGGGCATTGATCCTCACGCTGTTCCGCCGAGATTGTTCCTGCCGATGATTGAGAATGCCTCCATGCAAGATGACGAAGACCTACACACACGCTGGGCTGCACTGCTCGCGAATGCAGCGGCATCGCCGGACTCGGTGCATCCTTCGTTCATTGAAGTTCTTCGACAACTCACTCCCAGGGACGCGAAGCTTCTGGACGAACTCTATGACTCATGCACAGGGAAACGAGACCGAAAAGTGCAGCCGTGGGTCACACAAATCAGTTACGCAGAAAGTCAGAGGCGGAAGGCAGCGGGAGAGAATCCGAAAGAGTCATTCGACAATCTGATCCGCCTTGGCTTGATCGATACGGAATACGAACTCGATGACAGCAAAATCAAAGTCGGACTTAAAGGCGTTAATGACGTGAGAGTTCAAGCGAAGCTCGACAGTGACGACTACCTGACCGACTTTGCAATGAGATTCGTGCAAGCGTGTCGCGCGCCGGTAGTGACGATTGAGGGGCAAGCGACCGAGGCGAAGTAGGACCGTACCAAGCAGAAGGTCGAGACGCTGCCGCGCCAGACCGTAAAGCATTTCTTCAGCGACGGCACCGAGCTAGTTTTCGCGGACGAATTGCTTCAGTTTAGGCATAAAGTCGCGGTTATCGCTCTTTAGGTGAATCTTATGCAAAAGGTCATTCCTTGCTACTCTCGCGATACCAGTCTCCCGCCGCACGGGGTATGTAAAGCGACCCGCGCCGTCATTTACGGCCACCGGCTTATATGCTTGCGAAATCACAACAACCAAGCAGACCTTCTCTTCGCCTTTTCCCCCAATGACGACTTGCCGAAACGAAGCGATTTCGTGATCGTAGTCGATGTGTGCCGCGAGAACGTCACTCGCAAGTTTTAGTCGATTTTCGAGATCCTTTCCGTCACCTATTCCCACAATCTCCCTTTTGTCATTCACGCCGACGACGAGCACCCCACCAGACGCGTTCGCAAAACTTGCAACATCCTCAGCGAAGGTGACCTTCGCCTTCTGCCTTTCTTCACTGCCCTTGACGTGCCAGATCGCGAGGGTTTCTTTGAAATCCCACAACTGTGGTTCTGCTATTTTCGCCTTCGCCGCTTTTGGGATGAACTCACGCCACAAGCTATCACTTTGAAAAAGCTCGCGCTGCTCTTGCGATTTCACAATATCCACGACGACGTTCCGAACCGAATCCCTGATTTCAGTGAAATACGTTGCACAATTGTCATAAACCTCGTACGCCGTCCTTCTCACCACGCGCGGCTCCGGAACCTCGATCACCGCATCGTCCTGTACCTCGGACAGGTCCATGCTCTCATAGATTTCATACTCGATCTCCCCGCGCACCTTCTCGTAGACGAGCCATCCACGATGCCGAACGCCCAAAACAATTTCCGTAACAGCGCGCAATTTGTTCATGTCCGACCGCGCCGTTACCTCATCGTCCACATCCATGTCGCGATCGGCCATGCGCGTGGACCCCCACACCCGGTATGTGAACAATATGCGCGGGGCCATGGGATGTCGCTTCGCAAGCCACGTCACATAATCGCGCAGCGGATAGATTTCGTTCCGATGCTTTTCCGCAAAATCCTGGAGGCTCAGCAGGAGTTTCTCGTATGACTCTGGCTCCTCTTTTTTCAGCGCGACCGAAGAATCCTTCAAGACCTGCGCGGCTTTCAGAACCTCCTCCGACTTCGCAAGCAACTCATCGACATCGGCCTCCTTTTCGAAAATCCACCAATGAATCTCGTCCATTCCTACCTGATCGCCAAACTCCGTATTCTTGTAGCCGTTGTCCCATCGCTCCCGGTCCATAGCCCTCGCCGCCTTTAGCACCATCCAATGGACTTCACCGAGGGCGAGCGTTGCGTCGGAAAACAGAGCGCCATGAACCTTCTCGTCATGTGTCATTTCCTAGTTATATCCTCTCGGCGGTATGCTCGTCGTTTTTTTGCCCGCTCCCGCCAGTTATCGTTGTTATAACCGTACCGGTGTTACAATCCTTGCCCATGACCAACCTATCCACCATCGTCTCCAGCCTGCAAGCGGAACGTAAACAGCTCGCCGCCCAACTCGAACAGCTCGACTCGGCCCTTGCCGTTCTAACACGCGGGCGTGGCAAGCACGCCGGTGTCCCAAAGACCCGGACCATCTCAGCAGCGGGCAAGGCGCGGATTGCGGCTGCGCAGCGGGCACGGTGGGCGAAGGTAAAAGGGCAGAAGGTCGTCTCGATTGCGCGCAAGGGGCGTACGATGTCAGCAGCCGCGCGCAAAAGGATTGTGGCCGCTCAGAAGGCGCGCTGGGCAAAGTGGCGGAAAGAGCACCGGTGATGACGACATGTGGGAGAAAATAATCGCAATCGGGACGGTGATTCTCATCATCCTCACTTCTATTTTGGTCTGGCAGGGATTCAGTCGTCCAGCGATCAACTGGCCCATTCTCGGCACCGTTGCCTTGGTAGCGCTGGCTTTGGTGATCGCAGCGATTCTCAATTTCAAGACTGCAAGCCTTCGCTTGTCAGGGAGAAGGAAGGATACAGAAGTAGTGTCATCTGCCGAGGATAGACAGATTTGGTTTTACTCCCCTGGAATTTGCGTGTCTCTGAATCGTGGCATGGGAACAGTTATTGTGAATCTGCATATTTTAAGTACAGCGCAGACGGAGCTGGTCTACATACGGGTGGACTTGCGTAATTCAGCGGGAACGCTCGCGATCACGTGCGAACACAGCGAACCAATCACAATTGAAAAACTCATCCCCGCTTCCAAGACAATTGAGCAGAAGATTACCCCTCAAGAATTGGCGGCATTCGAGCGTGGTTCGATGCTCAACCTGAACGGCTACGCGAAATTTCGCGATGGAGTGAAAATGACGCAAAAGCAGTTCCAGATAACCACTATCCCGTCAGTCTAAGAAGCAGAGCACGACAAAAGGGGAGCCAAATGAAGCTGCCAAGGTCTTTTACCAAAAGGCAGGATGCCACCGTCGTGCCATAGTTGGCACGCACCCCGGTCTGCTAGAATTTTTCGGGCTCGTGTTTACGCCGAGCGCCGATTCGTACCGTCCGTGGTTGGGACCCCTACGATGGATTGCACTGGATTGGGGTGTTTCCGTGGTGCACAGTTGTTGCACAGTTACGCCCGAGCAAGGCCGTTCCTGCCCGAATACGGGCCGTCTCGTCCGATCTAAGTTGTTAATTCCGAACACCAGGCGATGGGACGGATGATTTTGCTAAACCGTTATACGGGCTAACACCTGTATCGAGGGTTCGAATCCCTCCCTCTCCGCCAGTTTTTCTAAGCCCTAACGATTAAAGGGGCATTGCCCATTCCTACCTCGTTGATTACCACTATATGCCTTATTTGCCTTGTCAAATCAAGCGAATTTGAGAGTGGTTGTACCAGCCGAAAAAATAATATTCCTGCTGGTAGAAAACGAACAGGGCGGCTGTATATGCATATCTTTCAACTGGTTCGATGGCTCGGTCAGATGGTCTGATGCTCGGCACATTTCTTGCCTAGCCCAGCTGGAATTCATTAACCCGGTAGGAGATTCCTCCATGATCGCCTGTATCTTGTTATATGAGTTATATGAGAGTGTCTGACTGACGCGGATCGTCGCCGATGGTTGGAACGACCAGAAGTTCGCGTGCCCGGGTGGCCGCCACATACACCAACCGTACCCCCTCGCCGCGGTCCCTCGCCAGCTCAAGTTCACTGTGCTCCTGGAGATCGAGCGGTGCGCACCCAGCCAGTGGGACGGCACACAGGGAGGCGGAGGCGTCGATATACCGACTGGGACGTGACTGGCAAATCTTGGCTGTGATGTCCGCAAGGATGACGACCGGGAACTCCAGGCCCTTGGCCTTGTGAACCGACATCATCCGGACGCCCTCGCTGCCCTCCTCGAAGATGGGAGCTTCTCCGGTTTCCGCTGCATCGGCGCCAGCGCGGATTTCTTCCACGAACCCACGGAAAGAAAGGCCACCGGACGCCTCATATCTTCTCGCTAGCTCGGCGATATGCAGGACATTGGCGAGTACCTGTTCTCCGGAGGGTCGTAGCGCGAACGCAAGGTGCGCACGGGCTTCTTTCAGCAGCATTTCCAGAGTCTCCGCGGCGGGACGATAGTTGCGGTTCCGGTGCAGTTTCTGCAGGATGCGAAGGCTCTCCACTACTTCCTGAAGATCTCCCTCGAGCTGTTCGGCGGGGAGCTTCGTATTCCTGGGATGCACGATTCGTAAGAGGCGCAGCATCCAGCGCAACCCTCGCTGGCATTTTATGCAGCGATGGCCAAGCCCGAAGGCGATGAAGAAACTCCGGGATCGTGTGCACGAGCTCACCAGCGCACGGCAGAGCGGGAAGGATGTGAAGCAGGTCATCGCGGAACTGACGCCCGTGATTCGTGGCTGGGGGAACTATTTCCGGACGGGAACTGCCGATCGGGAATTTCACAAGATGGACTACTACGTGCTGCAGCGTCTGCGCCGGTGGCAATATCGACGGGGCGGGCAACGGGGCACGAAGCGCCCAGCTTTTCCCGGCGATCAGCTTTATGGGATGGGACTGCACAAGTTGATGGGTACGGTGAAATATTCCACGCAAGCCACACCCCGAAGATCATCGTTAAGCCGTGTGCCGGAAAACGGCACGCACGGTTTGAAAGGGGATGCGATGGGAACGGGTCAGCATTGCTGATACCGCGCCATCATCTACCAATGTTCCTAGCAGTGAGTGGAAAGTGCATAACGGTTTCAGGATCGGCGAGGGCAATATGATTCTCGCAACGGAAGTGTACCGGACAGTCGCTCGTGATCAGTTGAGACTCGTCTGGAAACGTGATCACTTCCCATCTGCAAAGAGACATGAATTCGGCATAGGTTGAACATTGTTCAAACATTCCTAGAAGACTGAACTCCGGTTTCACCGTGACCTTAATTTCGCCGCTCCGATACGCCTCGCTCATTTCACGCGCAAGTGCATTCGACGCCTTGATGCTAGTTCTACGCTGTGCAGCAACCAAACTCGCCAACACGTCCTTTTTCCTAATGAGGCTTCGAGTCACGCCGTCCATCAAGCTCGTATGCGATTGTTCGACGTTATCTCGCATGTGCGGCGTGCGGAGGAACTGGAGCGCCATGTAGACCGATAGGTCACTGCGTTCTTGATCGGAAATTTGCAGTCCGCTGGAGACCTTACGGATCACCAGAACACCAGCATTCTCAACATCGTTCGCTAGAAGCTCTTCGGCCGTGTTGTCCGTACTTCCATCCCTGGTTCGCGAAACCCAAGAATCCAGCCTCCATAGGGACAACTTACACGCCGAGCCGCGTGCGCCGGGCGAGTTCCGCCAGGGTCTGGTTGGTGCTCGGCTTATAACCTTTCAGCGGCAAAATGCGTTCGTGAATGGCATCTAGCAGCCACGCAGGCTGGGGGAAGAACAGAGTCTCCAGCTCCGCAGCCGGGGTGATCCAGTTACGCGAACCGATGACAACCGGCGGAGCGTCCAGATCGTCGAAGCAGAACTGCGCAAGATTTGTGGCGATACTTTGTACCACGCTGCCGCGTTCCACAGCGTCGGAAACCAGCAGGACCTTGCCAGTCTTACGAAGTGACTCGACGAGTAGATCATAATCCAGCGGATTCGCGGTCCGGAGATCGATGACCTCAGCCGCAAGCCCGAATGCGTTCAGCTCATCCGCAGCGGCGATGGCGGTATAAAGTGCGGGGCCAAAGGTAATGATCGTGAGGTCCCTGCCCTTGCGCTTGATCGACGGTTGCGCGAGATCAATTTCGTAATAGCCCTCGGGGACCCCTTCCTCGACGAATTCTTCGCCATAATCGTAAATCTTCTGGCTTTCGAAAAAGACCACGGGGTCGGTGCCCGCAAGCGCGGCGTTCATCATGCCTTTGGCGTCGTAGGGGGTGACGGGGAAAACGACCTTCAAACCGGGAATGTGATGCACCAATGCGGCCCAATCCTGCGAATGCTGGGCGCCATATTTCGCGCCGACGGAAATTCGCAACACCACGGGCATGGCCAGTTGGCCGGCTGACATCGATTGCCACTTCGAAAGCTGGTTGAAGATTTCATCGCCGGCGCGACCCATGAAATCCGCGTACATCAATTCGGCGACCACGCGTCCGCCCTCAAGGGCATATCCCACCGCGGCGCCCACAATGCCCGCCTCAGAAATGGGAGCGTTAAACAGCCGGTGATAAGGCAGTGCTTCGGTGAAGCCGCGATAGACGGCGAAAGCGCCGCCCCAATCACGGTTCTCCTCGCCGAAAGCGATCATGGTGGGATCGACGGAGAAGCGATGCAGCATGGCTTCAAAGATGGCGTCGCGGATGTTGTACGCCTTCATCTTCGGGACCGGCTTGCCCTCATGCGTGGGCGTCCGAATTTTGCCGCGAATTTGCTGCACTCTGGGATTGTCGTTCAGGTCCTGGAGAAATTCCGGCACGCGGTCATCGAACTTCTCCACGCGGCGATTGGAAAACATCACCGAACCGACCAATTCGGAGTCGGGGCCAACGCGGGGACTGGCCTCGAGGTCAACCGCAAGCTGTAACATATCGAATACGAGCGCTTCGATTTGGACTTTCGCGTCGTCCAATTCGCCCTCGGTCGCCACCTTGTTGGCGATCAGCTTATTGCGGAACGCGGGGATGGAATCGGCTTTTTGCCAGCGCTCGATCTCTTCCTTCGAGCGGTATGTGGATGCATCGGAAGGCGAATGACCGCTGATGCGGTAGGTGATGGTGTCGAGAAGCACCGGACCATTGCCCTCAGCCAGGATCCGCTTCTTCCGCCGGAAGGCATCGATGACGGGCAGAGGATCGTACCCATTCACGCGCTCGGAGTGCATTTGGTCCAGGTTGATCCCGGCGCCGATCCGGGCAATGAACTGAACGCCCATGGTTTCGCCCAGGGGCTGCCCCCCCATGCCATAGAAATTATTCATGCAGTTAAAAATAATGGGCAGGCCACCGCCGAGGGCTTTGTCCCAGAGCGTGCGGTATTGGTCCATCGAAGAAAACGTAATCCCTTCCCACACCGGCCCGCACCCAAAAGAGGCGTCTCCGATGTTGGCCACCACGATTCCGGGCTTGCGGTTCACGCGCTTATACAAAGCGGCGCCGGGCGCAATCGATCCTGAGCCCCCGACAATGGCGTTGTTGGGATAAATGCCAAAAGGAGCGAAAAAAGCGTGCATGGAGCCGCCCAATCCGCGATTGAATCCGGTCTCGCGCGCGAAGATTTCGCTGTAGGCTCCGTAGGCGAAAAAGCGGCGCGCCAAGTCTTTCACCGCTCCTTTGAAGTTCTTCTCCACCGGACGGAGCAGCGCGCCGTCGCGATAGGACTTCATGATCTCGAGCAAGCGCTGGTCGGGGATTTGCCGGATGGCGGAGAAGCCTTTGGCGAGTATTTCGCCATGGCTGCGATGGGAGCCAAAGATGTGGTCTTCCGGAGTCAGCAGGAAGGCCATGCCCACGGCGGCGGCTTCCTGGCCGATTGAGAGGTGCGCCGGCCCCATGTGATTATAGGTGATGCCTTTATACGTCCCCTTAAGCTTGAGTTCGCTCAGAATGGTTTCGAACTCCCGGATCGCGCACAGGTCTCGCCAGATACTCAGAAAATCTTCGGGAGAGTAAGTTGCGAGTTCTTCCTGCGCAGTCTTCTTATAAGCATTGATAGGAATGTCGGAAAAATGGATAGTATCCCGACCAAAAACTGCTTCCGGATCGATAATGATGGACTTAGGCATTCAACTCAGCTCCCAGTTGGATCCTCAGAATAGCTTCGCGTAACGCTTCCGACACGGCGGCCTCGTATCCACCCGGACCGGCCCCAGTTACGATTAAATCGTACATAGTGACTCCACGTTCTCAATCTTCTCAATGACTACTTTAAGAAATCGCGCTCCCGGAGCGCCGTCCACAATCTGATGGTCGCAAGTGAGAGACAAGCCGATGGCATCGATGAATTCCACTTTGCCCTCGCGCCGGATCGCTTTCACCTGGATGGCCCCAATTCCTAGGATTGCGACCTGCGGGGGATTCAGCAGGGGCGTAAACGATTCGATTCCCAGAGACCCCAGATTGCTGATGGTGAACGTCGCTCCGGAAAGATCGTCGAGCGCAATCGATCCTTTTACGGCTTGCGCGGTCAGTTCCTTCATCTTCAGCGCCAACTCGGCGATCGTAAGCCGGTTCGCGTTGCGGACCACAGGCACAATCAAGCCTCGCAGAGTATCGCAGGCAAACCCCAAATGAACTTCGGAGTGTTTGTGAATCCGGCCCTCGATGAACTCGGCATTGACATCCGGTGCCTGGAGCAAGGCCTTGATAGCGCAGAAGGCAATCAGATCGTTGATGTTGATGTCAGGCAGGCGCGTGGCAGCTTTCACGCGGGCACGCAGGTTGAGCAATCCGCTCGCATCGGCTGAGCTGTTGAGAGTATATTGCGCTGTGTTGGATAACGATTCGCGCATGCGCCGAGCGATTTTCTCGCGCAGGCTGGAGATTTCGGCCGAGGGCTCGGTCAGGTCTTCAGTCAGGTCCGCGGAGAGTATCATGCCGCCCGCGCCCGACCCCTCCGCCGGTGCTGCGAGCCCTGTAGGGACGCGCTCCTTCGCATCCAAGGAAAGCGGCGGCGAAGGGTGATAAGCCTTTCTCACATCCGATTCCAAGACCCTGCCGCCTGGGCCGGAACCTACGACTCTGGCCGCGTCGAAATCGTGCTCCGCGGCAAAGCGCCGGGCCCTGGGGCTTAGAGCAGCGGAAGAAGCAGCCGCAATCTCAGCCGCCTGACTCTGCGCCGGCGGCGCGGCTGGCTTCGAAGACGCGTTTGTTTCCTGCGCGGGAGCGGCCCCCGCTTGCGCCGCGTGTGGACGAAACGCATCCCCGCTTTCGCCCGGGTTCCCGATGACGAACAGGTTGGTGAACACCGGCACTAGAGCGCCTTCCTCAAAGAACGTCTCTAGGATAGTGCCGGCGACCGGAGCGTTGATTTCAAAGGTCGCTTTATCGGTCTCGATCTCCACTACCAAATCGCCGCTGGCAACGGGGTCTCCTTTGTGTTTCATCCAGCGCGAGACGGTGCACTCTTCCACGGTATTGCCCAGCTTCGGCATTTCAATTGGAATGGCCATTTATTTGAAACTCTCCATCAACTTCCATCCCACTTCGCAGAACTGGCTGAGGGTGCGCTGGGTGGCTCCGAATGCGACAAACTCGGACGGTTTCATCCCCTCCGGTTCATAAGCGCGCACGAACTCTGCCATCTGGTTCAGCCTTGCGATGACGTCGTCGGGGACCGGTTTCTGAATTCTCTCCTCGCGGGCAAAATCCTTATTGACGAAAATATCCTGAAATGACGGAGCAATCGACATCAGAACATCGGCGCCTGCCAGTTCGGTGAGGTGATAGGGGCCGCGCAGAGCGGCAATCAATAACACTGCTTCGTAATGCCGCTGGCGAGTGATCTCGTGCATTCGTTTCGCCACGGCCAAGCCCGCCTGGCAAATATCGGATTCGCTGACGGCGGCCTTATTATCGAGAGCGACCTCCCGCAGGAAATCGTCCAGCCGGCCGATCATCAACACGGAAAAACACTTCCCGGGCTGAATCCCTTTCTCTTTGGCGCGCTGGATTCCGCGCAAGTGCCGTTCCGCGTTTGCGATCATTTGCGGGACCGTGAAACTGACGGTAGCCGCGACGGTGATTCCTTCCGCAATGCAATCCTCCAGCACGTCAATGCCAGCGCTGGTGGCCGGGAGTTTGACTGCGATATTGGGGGCCCAGGCGTGGACGCGCTTCGCCATGGCGTACATGAAATGGCGATCGCCCGCGCGCAGGGGATTCACCTGCCCGCAGGCATAACCCGAAGCTCCCTTGCTGGCCTCATATTCGGGACGAAACTTCTCCGCCGTTTTGGTCACGGCAATTTGCATCAAGGCTTCAGCTTTGTCTTCCGGCGGAAGATTCCGCGCCAACACCGTTTGGATCTCCTGGGCCCACGGAGCGCGATTCTTCGCCAAAGCCAGATTCGACAAGAAAGGATTTGTGGTCGCCCCAATCGCGCCTCGCTGCAATGCCAAATCGAGTTCGACGGGATCGGCCGAGTCATGCCACCATTTCGTCCGCGTTTGAGTGGTAACCCACTCCAAATATGTAGAGCTCATACAAGAGAACCTGCCTTTAGAGGCGCGCGTCCAAACCGCACTCCGTAGAATTCATGGCAAACTACTTCTTCTTCACTTCCGTTCCAGACTGTTTCTCGATGAAGGTCACGATCGCCGAGTGATCGAGGCCTCCTTTGCCGTCGTTGATCAACCCAATCAGGATTTGTTGGACCAGGCTGGTAAACGGCAGAGAAACCTTCATGGACTCCGCCACCAGCAGCGCATTCCGCAGGTCTTTCTGGTGCAGCTCGATGCGAAAACCCGGCTTGAAGTTGCGGGAAATCACCATGGGAGCCTTGGCGTTCAAAACAGTGCTGCCTGCCAGCCCGCCCTTCACCGCGTTAAAGACCACCTCCGGATCGAGTCCAGCACGCGTGGCCAGTACCAAGGCTTCTCCCATGGCCGCGATGTTGCAGGCCACCATGATCTGGTTGGCCAGCTTGGTGACGTTCCCCGCTCCCACTGCGCCGGTTAGAGTTACGCTCGAACCCATCTTCTGCAGAATCGGCAGGACCTTTTCAAACACCTCGGGCTTGCCTCCAACCATTATGGCCAAGGTCCCATCGACCGCCTTGGGCTCGCCTCCGCTCACGGGAGCGTCGAGGAATTCAACGCCCTTGGCGGCGCAAGCCGCAGCTACCTTCTGCGAGACCAGCGGGCTGATGGAACTCATATCCACCACAATCGAACCCTTGCGAGCGCCTTCCAGCACTCCGCCGGGGCCGCACACAGCTTTCTCCACATCCGGGCCGTCGGGAAGCATGGTGATAATGATGTCGGATTGGGCGGCGGTGTCGTGACACGATTGTCCCCGTGACACCCCGGCAGCCGCCAGTTCCGCGACTGCAGCCTCGAACAAATCGAACACAACCAGCGAATGCCCCGCTTTCAGAAGGTTGCGGGACATCGGCTTCCCCATCACACCCAGACCTATGAATCCAATTTTTGCCATACGTTCTTCTCCTTCTCAAGAACTCCGCCCCTAAGAACATCCGGTTCCAGTTCCTGGATGTTGCGGGGCTATTACTTATGCGATGTCGAGGGCCCGGCGAGCGAAACGCAAGGCTTGCCGGAAGCCTTCCTTGCCGGTGCGGCTGGCTTCTTCAATTCCCACCCAGCCGGTGTAATCCTGTTGCCGCAATCGCGTCAGAATTTCCTGTATGGGCGCCAACCCGGTGCCCACGGGAACGAATTGGAAACTGCCGGGCCGGCCCACATCGTTGATGTGCACGTAGCCCACGCGAGATCGCACCTGCTCGAAGAGATCCAAGACGTTCTCATTGGCAACCAGCGGGTTTGCCATGTCGAACTGCACGCCCACCGGAGCGCCCTGCAATCCATCCATTACTCGCAGGAAAACGTCGCTCTGCATGGCGAAGTCGAAGTCCGTCCAAGTAAACGCCTTGGTGTGGTTCTCAACATTCACCCGCACTCCCACCCGGTCCGCCTCCTCGGCAACCTGCCGTATACTCTCCACCACCCATCCGACGGCCTGCTCCAGATTCAACTCTGGGCGCTGCTGACCGGTAAGCGCGCGAATCGAAGGAGCGCCTAACTCGCGGGTGACCTGAATGTTCCGAATAAAGCTCTCAATCTCGCGCCGGCGAAACTCCGCATCGGGATGGGAAAAATCCGAGTAACCGGTGAAGTTGCTGACGGCTAATCCCCGGGATTCAGCCAACTGGCGAAACTCGGCCGGCGTAGCCGGCCCCAGAGGTCGGATGAGGAGCGGGCCGCACTCCACTCCATCCAGCCCCAACTCCACGGCAAAATCCAACCATTCGGCCAGAGTCATCTGGCCCTTGGAGATGGCCTCGAAGAAAGAAACGGGAATGCAGCTAAGTTTCATTGTTCCTTCTCGCAAATGCCAAACTCAGAGGCACGCCATCAGCGCCCTCGGTTACCAACCGTCGAGCAGTAAGTGTTCGGACATTCATCCCGCGACCTCGTCCAGCGCTTCGCGAATACTCTTCTCGATGAGCCCGCACATCTCGTCCAAGTCACTCTCCTCGGCAATGAGTGGGGGAGCGACGGCAAACCAAGTGGGATCAATGCGCAGAATGAGGCCATTGCGCAGAGCCGTTCTCTTCAGTGCGACCCCAAGTTCAGGGAAGGGGGCCATGCTGCCGGTATCCCGAACCAGCTCCACCCCGAGCAATATGCCCTTGCCACGGATCTCGCGGACAATTCCCAGCTTCTGCAAATCCTGCAACCGCTGGGCCAGGTACGCGCCCAGCCGCACGGCTTTGGCGCACAGATCTTTTTCCAGGATTTCCTCGATCACGGCGATTCCCACGGCGCATGCCAGAGGATTGCCCGCAAATGTGTGTCCGTGAGCGAAAAACCTGCCGTCGGCCGTAGAGCCTCGAAAAGCTTCGGCCAAATGCTCCCGTGCAACCATGGCGCCCAAGGGCACGGCTCCGCTGGAGATTCCCTTCCCGACACAAAGGATGTCGGGAGTGACGCCGAAGGTCTGGGCCCCGAACATATGTCCAGTCTTGGCGAAGCCCGTGATGACCTCGTCGAAAATGAGCATCACGTTATGCCGGGTGCAAATGTCCCGCAAGAGCTGGAAGTATTCCACGGTGGGGGTAATGATTCCGCCCGTGTTGCCGATCGGCTCGACAATAAAACCGGCTACCGTTTCGGGTCCTTCCGCGACGATAACATCCTCCACACTCTGAGCAGCAAAACGATTGGCCTCTTCCCAGGAGGCAAACTGGTCACGATAGAAAGTGGGAGGGAACACCTTAAGAAATCCTGGCATTTGCGGTTCGAATTTTGCTTTGCGCTCTCCCGTGCCGCTGGCAGACATGCCGCCGAATGTGCCACCGTGATAAGACGAGTAACGGCTGATGAATTTGTATTTTCCGGGATGACCAGACTGTTTAAAATATTGCCGGGCGAATTTGAAAGCGGACTCCACCGCCTCGGAGCCGCCACTGAACGGCTTTACATAGCGCAAATTTGGCGGACATACGGAGCCGAGTTTCTCCACAAAGTCCAGCGTCACAGCTGCGATCCCATGCAACGGGGGAGCAAAGGTCATACGCTCCATCTGCGCTCGCATGGCGGCCAACACGCGGGGATGGCCGTGTCCCAAAATCGCGACGAAAACTCCGCCAATGGCGTCAAAGTAGCGCTTGCCGGCGGTGTCCCAGTAGTAGAGCCCTTGAGCCCGCTGCAAGACCAGGGGGTTCTCAATGAAGTCTTCGGTCGACCGGTAATCAAGGAAGGTATTCTGCAGAATATCGATCTCCCGAGTTGTGAGTTGCATAACTACTCTCCTTTGGGTGGATCGGATTGAGACTGGCAGTAGTTTGCTGCGAGTCCGGCATCGGTGTAGCCAGGACAAACAGCATGCACCCGCTCACCCTCCCGGCCATGATCGGTGGCCATTGCCATAGTTAGTCCGACGATTGCTGCTTCAGTGGCGCAGTAACTGGCACCAGCGGACTCCAGAAGAAAGCGGTTTACGGAGCAAAAATCTGTGACTACGCCGCGAGTCTCCGCGAGGGGAGAAAGAAATCGACGGGAACCGAGGGACACTCCACCCACATTCAAAGCCATCTGCCGGTTCCATTCTTCAGGCGCGCATACACTGCGGTCTTGCTGCTTCGGATTGCGGGATTGTTCACTAGATCCATTTCAACTTTTGCCTTGACTTATCTAATTCGAACAAAGATCATATCTTTTGTCGATGGCGACGTCAAGATGCTAGTCTCTTGCACCCTCAGTTCAGTATGGGGCCGTTTCGCGTAACATTCCGCGGCTCTCGTCGCCACCAGTGGATCCGACACGTGCGGCTGGGCAATTGGATGCGAGAGGTCCCCATATTATTCACTGTCATGCGAGCTTAGCCAAGTCGACGTGTTTCACACCAAAAGCATATTCTTGTCTCAGGGGGATAATGTGACCTTGAAAACAATGCGCAAACGCAGTTTCCGTCACGGCCGGCTCAGCAGTCAGGTGCTGCTCCAGATGGAGAACATGATCGCAAAGGGATATCGGCCGGGTATGTTTTTACCCACAGAAGGCGAATTGGCCGAGCAATTCAGCGTGAGCCGCATTGTCATACGGGAAGCGATGAAGATCCTTGAGGACCGGGGCGTCGTTGAAGTACGGGCCGGCCGCGGGACTATGGTGATACCCCCCAACTCGGATCGGATGAAGGCGTCCCTCTATCGATTGCTCGGTGGTTCCCATTCACCGGAATTACTGGAGATGACTCAATTGTTGGAGCTGAGAGAGGTCCTTGAGGAGAGTGCTGCGGGGCTGGCGGCAGTTCGGGCTACTGCGGCGGATCTCGCGGAAATCGAAGTGGCGTTGAACAGTATGCGCCATGCCAACGTCTTTGAAGCAATTCACGCAGCAGACCTGCGCTTCCATAAGGCGATCGCCCACGCCGCCGGGAACCCTTTCTTTGAGATTGTGCTCCAGCCCCTCACCGAAGTGTTTCTCAAGCAAATCCAGCTGACAGACCAGATCAGTGTCGGGGTGAACCGTCACTACGACGTCTTCAAGGCTATCCAGGAACGCGACCCGGTGGCAGCGAGGGTGGCTGTGCGCCGGCTCCTCAGAATCACTCAAAGAGACATCAGAAAGGCTTTGTCAAGCCGGCGTAAATCGCACGCGCCTGAAGAAGAACTCGCTGGCGACGACTAGGTTCCAGAGTACGTTAGCGGCATCCACTTGGTTACGCAACAAGGCTACGCAAGAAGATCAGGATGGAGGCGTAAGCCGTCTGCGGAAACGTTGTGAAAGAGGATTGAGAATTTCCAAAGGGGAGGTTTTTACGATGCGAACGCGACAGGGCGTCCTGCAGTTCTTGTGTATCTCAGTGGCAGCCGCGGCTTGTGTGTTATGGCAAACTCAGGTTGTCCGCGTCGAGCAGGCCCCGAAACTCGAGGCCACCATCGAAGTGGATACCAGCCAGGTGACCGGCAAAGTGCCGCGCTACCTTTTCGGACAATTCATGGAGCACGAGCACAACACGATCGACAACGGCCTGCTCGCGGAGTTATTGCAGGACCGGAAATTCGATGAAGGGGACCAGGACGGTAACGGCGTCTCCGCCGGCTGGGTGCCGGAAGAGCGCGTTCAGGACCGTTACTGGGAACTACGGAATGGTCGTGGCGTAAATGACCAGTATTCTATCGACCACAATATTTACTACGGGGGTGGTGCTTCCCAGGAGATTCAAATCTCCGGGTCAGGCTCAAACCACGCCAGTGTTTATCAGGTCGGGTTACAGTTTGCCAAAGGCCGGAACTATTCCTTTTACGTGTACATGCGAAAGCACGGGACCGGCAGAGGCTTCGTGGAGGTCGACCAACTGGGAGGACCGGTTTATTTCCACAAAGACTTCGACGTCGCAGCTGAGGGCTGGGAGAAATACACCGCCGAGTTTACGGTTCCGGAAGATACTTCCAAGGGCCGTGTGCGCATTGGCTTTTTGGGCACGGGCAATTTCTGGATGGACTCAGCTTCCTTGATGCCATCGGACAATGTGGATGGCATACGGCACGACGTGATTGAGGCGTTGCGCCCCATGCACATCTCGGTGCTGCGTTACCCGGGAGGCTGTTACGCGGATTATTACGACTGGAAAAAAGGCGTCGGTCCGCGCGATAAACGGCCGGACGTCTGGTCGACCGTCTGGCATGAGTGGAACTCGAATGATTTTGGGACGGACGAGTATATGGAACTCGCCCGCATGCTCCAATACGATGGACACATCACCACGAATTATGCCTCGGGTACGGCGCAGGATGCCGCGGACTGGGTCCAGTTACGCCAACGGGTCCGCGGACACGCCCATGGGCCGGCTGCGGGCTCAAAACGGGCACCCCGAGCCTTATGGCATCAAGTTGTGGGCGCTTGGTAATGAAGCTCCGAACTTGTGCAGTGAGAAATACACCGGCGGCACAAAACTGGAGCATTATGCAGATCGGTTCCATGAATACTCAGGAGGCCATGCAAAAGGTTGACCCTTCGATCGAACTCATGGCGTCCTCCGTGGGGGAGCCAAAGTGGGTAACTGGGCTGCTGCAATCTGTTCCGACGCAGCGGCTTGCCATCTCCATTTATACCGGTCGTTGGAGTGAGGGCGTCGACACGATCAGCGATCAAAACAACTTCTACCAAGCGGTGGTCGCGGAGCCGTTGCAATTCAAGAGTAAATTGGAGGCGAACATGGCGGCTGCCGGCAGCCGTTTGCCGGCCCATCCCTGTCTTTGCCATCACCGAATTCAACTCCTGGTGGATTCCGGAGCTCAAGGACCCGGATTACCGTGTTGCCAATGCGCTTTATTTTGGAGGAGTTTTCAACGAACTGCTCCGCCAGTCCAACCATATTTTTCTGGCTGAGTCGTGTTCGCTCATCAACGTACAGGGTATGGTCGAAGTGAACCCTGTTTCCATCAAACTGACGCCGCCCTATTTTGCCTATCTTCTTTACGCCAACCACATCGGGACTGAAGTCTTGAAAACGGAGACCACCGTTCCCTCTACAACGTTCGACGCAAAGCTTCCTGCTTTGGATGCGATCGCCACCAGGGGACCTGACGGGCGCACGATCTTCCTTGCGGTAGTCAACCGGGCACAGAACGAGGCGGTCCCCGCACAGATCAATCTCAAGGGGTGGCACCTGGCTGGCAAGCAGATTCAGGTCTATGAACTGGAGGGGCGAAAGTTGGGACGCATCGAATCCCTACGGGAGCACCGACAACGTAAACATCGCAAACCGCGCGGTGGAGGCGAAGCGAACGCCGTTTTCTTACGTCTTTCCGGCGCACTCAGTGACTGTGCTGGAGCTTAACAGCCAGTAGCGGAAGTCTTCCTGTCCGGTATTTTGGACCAAGCGCGGCGTGCCCTGAGGATTGCTGGATCACTGACTCGAGTCCTAGCGCGGATCGAGCGTGACAGCTACCTCGGTCGAATTGGCGTCGATGGTCAGTACGCGGCTCGCCGCATCCCACTTCATTGTGCCGCCGCGAACCGCGCTCGGAGTTCCCGATCCCAGCTTGATACGTTCGACAGAACGGGCATCGAATTTCTTGTAGGTTATTCTTGCCGGACTGTATTGGATATTCTGGATGACGGAGGAAGTCCGGAGCAAATGGTTCTGGTCGCCTGGTGCCAGCTCGGGCATCGATGCCATAGCTCGAAGATAATGGCGCACATAGTCGCCATAGCCATCGGTCAGCCAGACGTCATCGTTCGGATAACGATTCTTGCCGTCGGTATCGACGGAGTAGGTGGCCCAGTTCAAACGGCGTATCGCCTGTTGTTTGCGTGATGCGTCACCACTTTTCTCGCAATAGAGTAATTCCACCGAGCCATGCCGGGAAGTGTGGCTGTTGCCGGGGACCAGATAGCGGGTCTGCTCATTTTGCGGGACGACTTGAAGCTTCTCGAAATTGTGATTGCCTAGCCGGTCTTCCGACCATTTCAGAATCGCTTGCGCCTGCGCCTGCACGTTCGGATCCCACGCTGGATGCTCGAGGATGTACGCGGCCATCGTATCAGCGTTGATCTCCGTATCGGAATACTCGCTTATGTCCTCGAAGAAAGGACCCCATTGATTGGTTACGAGAGGATATTTCTTCAGCCATGTAGTCACCAGATTGGCGGCTCGGCGGTATTCGCCCACACGGCCTTTTTTCAATTCTTCCAGCCCGCTGAAAAGTCGAAGCGTAGGGCTCCAATTGGAGGTGTAGGAGGCCATAGCCGGGGTTCCTTCGTGGTCCTGCTCGGCGATCTTTCCGGTAACAGCGTTCACTCGAAACGGCCACGGTGAATTCTTCGCGTCGCCGGGGGTGACCTTGGCTGCGAGCGTGTCGGCAATCTTGATCGCGGCATTCAGGTAGCGCGGGTTGCCGGTTTTCTTGTAAAGCATCACCAACTCGGCGCCAAAGCTGCCAGCTTTGTCTGGCTGCAGAAAACCCTTGCCAGCGCGCATGTCTCCGTCATATTGCCCCGACTCGACTTCGGTGTTGTAGGGGAAGGGCAGGTCAGGCCACAGACTTCCGGCACTCGACATGCCGTGGTCGAGCCAGTAGTTGGCGATAAGGACCATGTTTTCCGTTATGGCCGGATCGCCAAGGTAGTCGTAGAGCAAGTCCCAGGAGTCGAGCGCCATATTGATCTGGTCTCCGCCCAACCCCCGTGGATCATCCTGGTCTGCTTTCCAGACCTGGTGTTGCAGATAATAGGGAACGCCATCGGGACACTTCCGCATGTGTACCCAGAAGTCCCACACCAGCCGAATATCATGGTCATAGGCTTGCGATGGGTCGTTGCTGTACCAGGGCACGATGCCGCCGTTCGCGTCCACTTTCACGTCGTGGTAGACGAGGTGGCGCTCATTGACGGGATAATCGGACCGCTCTTGCGCGTGGCCAAGAACACTCAGCGGCAACAGAGCAAACATCGCTGCGATTATTCCACATCGCCTCGAACGGAGGAGAAGACCTCCCACGCACTTTGTGGCCGCGAGGCCGAAACATCCATAATCCGTCATAGAAACTCCAATCCTCTCTCCTCGATCTCACCGGCGCCGAACGCGGAATCAAAAAGCCATCAATCGAGAGCGGCCTTGACGCCTCTCAAACTGAATCATATTATCTTATCGACTTCCTTACGGTAGTCAACAGCAATAAGGAGAAACTTGTGGCCTTGAAACTGGAAGGGCGAATTGCGGTCGTAACCGGGGCTGGTTCTGGGATTGGCCGCTCGGTAGCGCACGGCTTGAGTGAGGAAGGCTCCCGAGTGGTGCTGGTGGATATCGATGGAGCCAAGGCGGAGGCTGCGGCGGCGGAGATCCGGTCCAAGGGAGGGGAAGCCCGTTCATTTAAGGCGGACGTTGCCGACCCATCCTCGGTGGGCGCTTTGCGCGCTTTTGTGCGGGAGGCGTACGGCCCATTGGCAATCCTCGTCAACAATGCCGCCATCCAGGTGAACAAACTTATCGAAGATACAACGCCGGAAGAGTGGGCCCGGCAGATGGCGGTAAATGTCGGCGGGGTCTTCCTCTGCTCCCGTGCCTTCCTACGCGACTTGCGGGAAACGCGCGGAGTAATTATCAACATGTCGTCGGTCAACGGATTTTTCGTGGAACCGGCGTGCGCCGGATACTGCGCAACGAAGGGAGCGATCCTCGCCTTCACCAAGGCGATTGCGATCGACCACGGAAAAGAGGGGATACGCGTCCACGCGATTTGTCCCGGCTACATCAACGCGGGACTTGCCGAAGGTTACTTTGAAGCGCAACCCGACCCCGCCAAGGCAAGAGTGGAAGCGGGCGCGCTGCATGCCCTAGGCCGAATCGGACAACCCTCGGAAGTAGCGCGCGCCGCAGTCTTCCTTGCCAGCGACGATGCTTCCTTTATGACCGGATCGGCATTGATCGTGGACGGCGGATTTAGCGCCGGCCTGCCTCCCAAATAAACTGGACAAGCCTCAGTTTTCAAATCAGGCTTGCTGAGTACTTGCTTAGTAAAAGATGGCAGCGAGCCAGGATCGGGCTATTCGCTTCTGAGCCGCTGGAGCGCGTGGGCATGGGTTTCAGGCGTTGCATAAGTCGTGCAGCGCACCGTGACGGTGAATTTCGTTCCCGGCAAGAGTTGATTGGCACGGCCATCCTTGACTGCCTGCTCAAGATTCACCGGATACCCCGTCCACGGTTCCACGATCGCATGGTGATAGCCTCGCCAGCCCCCGTATACGAGCCAAAGCCACAGGCAGGGACAGGTTTTCAGAGGAAACTCATAGAGAATTCCAGTTCCGCCGGTTTCGACTGCGTACCATCCGTCTTCCAGATCCGTCGCGTAGTGGCCGCAGGCTATGCCAGCAGCGATATCCTGCACGATGCTCATGTCGGTGACGCCGTTTTCACTCTTGAGCAGAGGCCAATTGTAGTGCTGTCCCGGCGACCCCAGGGAAGGGTGGCTCGACTGTCCCACAATACCGACGCGCGCCGGAATGATCAGGCGCGTGCCGTCCTTGACTGCAAAGGCCGGATGCGTGCCCCAGAGAAAGTCTATCGGCAACGGACTCAGGCTTTCTATTTCAAAATGCAGCCGAGCTTCCTGACCGGCCAGTGAGATCGTCTTGGTTGCTTTGATGGCGCTGATCGGGCCGTAGGCGGAGAGACGCGCCACGGCGCTTGAACCCGCGGCCGATAGGTCCTCGACTTGCCAGAGCAACGAACGCAGCTCGCCAACGTTGGGGAAAGGCTCTCCCTGGTGAACGCACGCGTCCGCAGTCGGGAATGCATCATCCCATCCTCCACACCAGTAGTTGTCGAAATTCGCATCGATGGGGAAGCGCTGGGGACGAATGCGGGGGTTCTCCCAAAGCACGTTCCGCGCGGTCTTCTTATCGAAGAGCGTAAGAATTTTGGCTCCGACTTCGGGGAGGATGGACAGCGAGAGCCATTCATTCTCGAGTTGGAGAATGCGCAGCCCGTCGCGATTGTTGTCGGTCACGCTAGCCATCGGATGCCTGCTCTCACGCCTCGGTAGTGGTATGACAATTGATTTCCGCGTATTGTTTTACTTTGCATTATGCTGTTGCAGCTTCACCCTCATTTATATACACTCCATGCATCTTGTCAACCCAGCTTCACAGTATGCAATGGAGATTCCCGGCTCCCCAAAGGGATGGAGCCGCAATCCCGTCCCCGGCACTGACGATGGATCAACGCGCAGGGAAAGACGGGGCAATCAACATTCGGCATGGCGCGCCCGCGCCCAAGGAGTTACTGTGTTCTCTGCTCAACGGCTCCGCGATTGGATCCTTCTTCTGCTTTGTAATCTCATCTGGGCCAGCCAGTTTGTCTTAGTCAAGATCGTGCAGGAACAAATGGGGCCGGTGGCCGCGACTTCTTTCCCCATGTTGATCGCGACCATCCTCCTGATACCGATTGTTCATCTCGAAACGCGCTCACGGGGCGGAAGCAGCGCGAACCGGGCTTTCGGAAAAGACTGGCTGGGCTTCCTGACCATAGGGGTCATGGGGCAAGTTGTCGCGCAACTGTTCATCACCTGGGGGCTTCGCTATTCGCTGGCCTCGAATGGCGCCCTGTTGATGCTTACTCTTCCAATTGTCACGACCGTCATGGCGTATTTTCTGCTGGGCGAGAAGATGTCTCCCCTCCGATGGGTAAGCTTTGCCCTCGCAGCGGCCGGCGTAGTGGAGTGTTCGGGAGTGGATTGGAAAGAGCTCAACCTCACCGGCGGTACCTATCTTCTTGGTAATGCTCTCATCTTTATCAGCGTCTGCGGCAGTGCTTTCTACAACGTCTACAGCAAGAAGTTGCTGGAGCGGTATACTCCGCTACAAGTGCTTCTTTACAGCTACTACTTCGTAGTGATGTTTCTAATGCCTATTACGCTCTACACCGAGCCGTATGCTTTCCAGCAGATCTTCCACTACACAGCGCGGACATGGATGGGAGTAGCATTGCTGGCGGTACTTCAATACTGCTTGTCGATGGTGATTTTCTTGACGGTGCTGTCCCGTCTGGATGCGACTCAGGCAAGTTTGTCCAATTACATGATTCCATTTTTCGGCCTGATCATCGCCGCCATCGTGCTCCACGAGCACCTCACGCTGTTCATGATTGTCGGGGGAACCATGGTGCTGCTGAGCACGCTGCTGATCACCGTATATGAGGAACATCGCCGCCCCAAAGCCGGAGATATCGAAGCCTGAACGGCGGAGGTTATTGCGATAACTTTGAGCCCAGGCGGGCAGACATGGCGTCCGCGTATTTCTTGACTAACAGTCCCAGCGACGGAATGCGATCATGGCCGATCTGATGGTTCGTTCCGGTTACGCTCACCGCCGCCAGCGTCTCGTTACGGCCGCCAAATATGGGGGCCGCGACACAAGTCACGCCTGGTTCGCCTTCGCCGATCTCCCAGGTGTAGCCCAGGCGGCGAAACTGGCGAAGCTGCTTCTCAAACTGCGGCCGCACCGTCACCGTGTACTGGGTGATCTTGCTGAGTGGAAGATATTTCAAGGTCTGTGCGAGTTCTTCTTCTGGAAGAAACGCCAGCAGCGCCTTCCCTACAGCGGATGCGTGCAGGGGCCACCTCATTCCGACATAGGATGAAAACTGGATGAGTCCGGAGCTCGGGACCCGGTCGATGTACATCGACTCTCCCTCGCGCAGCACCGCGATGTGCCCGGTCAGGCCACTTTCGGATACGAGTTGTTCGAGCAAGCTGTGGCAACGTCCGGTGATGTCCTGTTGCTCCGTCGTTCGTCCGGAGTAAGAGAAGAGTTTCGTGCCCAGGGTATATCGAGCGGATTCCTTATCTTTTTCGACATATCCAAGCGCCTGCAGCGTATAGAGAATGGCCGCAGCCGAACTTAGGGGTAAGTGAAGGGCCCGATGGATCTCGGTAACGGTCAGGCCCCTGTCCTTCTCCGCGAGTAAGTCAATCAAGTCGAAACATCTCTTGATCGCGGGAACCAAGTATTGTTTTTTGACAGCTCTGGGCACTTATTTTCTTCTGACTGCGGAAGTGCATGATCCCACGGAATTCGATTCGGCCTTAGTGTAACAGAATTAATTGGCCAGCCGCATTGCCGTATGTCGAGTTGGCGCCGAGTTCACGTCAATAGAGCCCCCTTCCGTCCATGGGGATGGAGGGTGTGACCTAACTACGACCGACGATTGGAGGAACAAACTCTAGCTCGGCCGCGTTTCTTGGGCGCAGGAAATCGAAGTCACATCCCTCATCATATTGCAGAACATGATCGATGTACAGCCTGGGATAGCCCCGAAGGTGGGGACTCTGGCGAGGAGTGTGTTGCGCGAGCCGGCCCGCAAGTTCATCGGCGGATATCAGAACGTCCAAACGGTGGTGCAAAACATCCAGCCTAATCAAATCGCCACTCCGAACAACGGAAAGCGGCCCACCCACAGCTGCCTCGGGGCAGGAGTGCAGTGCCACGGTACCATAGCTGGTCCCGCTCATCCTCGCATCGCTGATGCGAACCATGTCGTTCACCCCGGCTGACCGGAGCTTGCGCGGAATCGGAATCGCGCCCCACTCCGGCATGCCCGGTACAGCCTTGGGCCCGCAATTCTTCAAGACCAGCACCGAGTCGGCGGTTACGTCCAGGTCAGGGTGGTCGATGCGCGCTAGCATGTCGATATAGTTTTCAAAAACCACCGCGTTACCCTCATGCTGCAACAGATGAGCCGATGCTGCCGAGGTTTTCAGGACGGCCCCCCTCGGTACCAGGTTGCCGCGCAGCACGGCGATCGCACCCTGCTCCTGCAAGGGATTCGAGAGTGGCCGAATCACGTTGGGATCACGGGAGACGGCGTCGCGAAGGTTCTCGCCGACAGACTTGCCCGTGACCGTCAGGCAACTCGTGTCGAGGAGCGACTCGACTTCTTTCATTACGGCGGGGATACCCCCAGCGGAGTGAAGGGCGTGAACCAAGAAGCGGCCCGAAGGTTTGACGTCCGCCAAGCAAGGAGTCGCCCGGCCAAGCTCATCAAACCGCCGCAGCGGCAAGTCGATTCCAAGCCGTCCCGCAATTGCCACCAGATGAATGATCGCGTTGGTCGAGCCACCCAATGCCATGCAAAGACGAATCGCATTGTCAAAGGCGGGTGCGGTCATAATGTCGCTCGGCCGGATGTTCTGTTCCACCAGCGCGACGATGCGACGTCCGCTCTCCTCGGCAGCGGTCATACGTCCGGGATCGTTGGCCGCGAAGGTGGAGGATCCCGGCAACATCATTCCCAGTCCTTCGGCCACGGCGGACATGGTCGAAGCTGTGCCCATCACATTGCAGGCTCCGGCGCCGCAGGACATGCATTGTTCCAACTCTTTCCAATCCGCGGTCGATATTTTCCGAGTGCGGTATTCATCCCAGTATTTCCACAGGTCGGTGCCGGCGTCGATTTCAATACCTTTCCATTGACCCGCGCTGCGGGGTCCGCCATTCACTTGAATTACGGGCAGGTTGGCGCTGGCCGCACCCATCAGTTGCGCGGGGCCGGTCTTGTCACAATTGGAGAGAAGCACGACACCGTCCAAAGGGTTGGAGCGAAGCGTTTCCTCCACGTCCATCGCCATGAGGTTGCGATAGAGCATGGTCGTCGGTTTCATGAACTCTTCGCCGAGCGAAATGGTGGGAAATTCGAGCGGGAGCGCCCCGGCGGCCAGAATTCCGCGTTTCACCGCGGCCGCGACGTCGCGCAAATTCATGTTGCAGTTGTTCAACTCACTCCAGGAGTTTGCGATGCCGATGACGGGCCGGTCCTTGTACCGGTCGGCGTCGATTCCCATCGTCCGCAAAGCGGCACGATGCTGAAACCCGAGTTCGTCGCGACCGTGGAACCATTCCTGACTGCGATATTTCATTCCGCCTTGAAGACCTCTCCGCCCCTGCGCATCGCGGGAACTCGATGGTCAGTACTCTGTCCCGGAAACGCGTTCTTCAACTCTAGAAGCAAACTCTAGAAGCAATGAAACGCATTCGAAGGCAGGCCAGAAACGTTGGTCTCAATCGCGAAGAGGCAACCCCCGAACCGTTCCCACTTTCCGGAGTCGGGCGCAGCAGAAGTAACGTAGAGGATGTTTCCGTCCGTTCCGCCAAAGGTGCAGTTCGTCAGATTGCTCACGGGCATCTCAACCACTCGATCCACGCTCCCATCGGGAGCGACCCGCAAGATGCAACTACCCCCATACCGGCAGTTCCAAAGATAGCCCTCCGTGTCGATCGCGGAACCATCGGGCCATCCCCGGCTAAAACCTTGAAAGAAGGACCGCTCGTTGTGAATGGAACCGTCAGCCAGATCATAGTCATAAGACCATATCTGGTTCTTCATGGTATCGCCAAAATAGAACCGCGAGTTGTCCGCACTCCAAAGAACCGTATTCGATATGCCCAGTTCGCGCCGCTGTACTGACGACCCGCCGCTCCCGTCAATGCGATAGAGGACGCCGTCCCACCCACCGGCCTCTCCCAGTTCACCATCCTCTTTCACATTGTTTCGCATGGAGCCCATCCAAAGGGCCCCGCGTGGATCGACCCCAGCATCGTTACAGCGGACAAAAGGCCAGCCCGGCAAGGAAAAAAGAGGCTGGTGCCGGAGATCGTGTTCCGGCTCCCAAAGCGCGACCCCTGAGCCCAGAACCAGTACCAGAGTATCTTTCTTATTGGTCGCCAGAACGCAAGTTACTGGCTCGGAGAAGAACCAGGTCTTCAGTTCGGCGTCTTGCAACTTGTAGCGATGAACAAGAAATCGATTGATATCGGTCCAATAAATGCTGTTGCTGCTCGCCTCCCACAGTATTCCCTCGCCGCACTTATCTCCCGTGGCGGCGATACATACCGGCTCACCGATCCTCATGGCTTTATCCGAAGACATTCTGATCCTCCCGTACCACAGTATAAATCTCGCAGTCTCTCTGCTTTCCTTAGCTTGGCCGTTTTGCCAGGCCCAAATGATCGAGCCACTGCAGGACTTTCCGATTGAGAAATTCTATGTGCGCCTGATCGTTGCTCCCGACCGTTAGCGTTGCATCGCGAACAATGGCTGCGGGCAGAACGCCCCGAGCGACGAGCAGCGCCTTCTCCGCATGGTGAAAGAACTCCAGACTCTGCAGGCTGTACGTGATTTGGGGAAGCACTCCCAGAAAGGCGGAATACGCCCCATCCTGGTTGCCCTGGCGCTCGCGGTTCCACACCAGTTGCAGGATGTCGGCGACCGCCAGGCCAACTCGCGATACTTTGCATCGTCCCAGTTGAAATCCCAGCCGGTAACCCCCGATTTGCTCCCATCTTCGTTGGTGCGCAGCGTCTCCGGATACTTCTCTGTGAGCCGCGCGGGAGGCGCAGCGGTAGCCGTGCTCAAAACGGTGTAGATGCCGTGCACGCCGGCCTCATTGATGGCCCTTTCCAGCCAGTTCAGATCGTATTGCCCTTCAGACGGTTCTATGCGGCTCCATTCGATGTCCCCTACTCGGACCACGCGAATGTGCGCTTTCTGCATCAGTTCCAGATCGGCAGGCCAACGGGATTCCGGCCACTGTCCCGGATACCACGACGTGCCAGTAGAACGGGTGGCGGAGGTGGAACATTGTTGGACACAGGCTGCTGCGCAACGGCAACAGAAACTCCAACCGACAGAAGACATGCGGTCAGCAGTTGTGTTGCAAGACACGTGAATTTCATATTGCCCTCCACTCCATGCCCGCGACCGGCGCACCCCGCCGCCAGTTTACAGCGATAGGATGTTTTCCGCTTCAGCCAATTGGTAAAAATGTCAGCTAATTGTAGGCCAAGACCAAAAGGAACCGCAAGGATATCTTGAGAGGACGATTCTCTTTCCCGGGAGACGTTCTGTTTTACCGAAGGCTCAACCTGCCTTCACGCCGCTATGGTCGGTGCCTCGCACTCTGCCTGCCTGTCTGCTTAAAATATTGTCGGGCAAACTTGAAGGCGGACTCCACCGCTTCCGATCCGCCGCTAAACGGTTTCACGAAACGTAGATTGGCCGGACATATTGAGCCGAGTCTCTCCACAAAGTCCAGCGTCACATCGGCGATTCCATGCAACGGGGGAGCAAAGGTCATACGCTCCATTTGCTCTCGCATGGCGGCCAACACGCGAGGATGGCCGTGTCCCAAAATAGCGACGAAGACCCCGCCAATGGCGTCAAAGTATCGCTTGCCCGCAGTATCCCAGTAGTAGAGCCCGTGAGCTCGCTGCAAGACCAGGGGGTTCTGAATGAAGTCTTCGATCGACCGGTAGTCCAGGAACGTGTTCTGCAGAATGTCGATCTCCCGAGTTGTTAGTTGCATGACTACTCTCCTTTGGGGGGGAAGACCCGCACTGAATCCGCCATCCACAATAACGGCAGACCCGGTCATAAAAGAAGCCTCCTCGCTGGCCAAGAAAACGGCTAACCGGGCAACTTCCTCGGGTCTCCCGATTCGGCCCAGAGCATGCAAACTGCCCGCTTCGGCCCGCGCCCGCATGGGATCGGATTGAGACTGGAAATAGCTTTCTGCGAGTCCGGCATCGATATAGCCAGGACAGATAGCATGCACACGGACCCCCTCCCGGCCATGATCGATGGCCATTGCCTTAGTCAGCCCGATGATTGCTGCCTTGGTGGTGCAGTAGCCGGCACAAGCGGGCTCCACAAAAAAGCCGTTCACAGAGGAAAGATTGATGATTACGCCGCGAGTCTCTCGGAGGTGAGGAAGAAATCGGCGGGAACACAGGAACACTCCACCCACATTCACAGCCATCTGCCGGTTCCATTCTTCAGGCGTGGTATCGACCACGGTCTTGCTGATCTGGATGGCAGCATTGTTCACGAGGACATGAAGCTTGCCAAATCTCTCGATGACCCTTTTCCCGAGGTCCTCGACGGAGTCAAGGTCCGAAACATCGGCTGAAAAGGCGACGGCCCGGTCGCCATGATCACAAATTACCTTTGCCGTTTGCTCTCCGGCCGCGGCCTGAATATCTACCACCACGACCTGTGCACCGGCGGCCGCGAGAGCGATCGCAATCGCTTTTCCGATGCCGTTGCCAGCCCCGGTCACGACCGCGATATGGTCTCCCAATCTCATTTCTTGCCTTGACTTATTCATATCGAGCGAACATCATATCTTTTGTCGGTGGCGAGGTCAAGATACTGGTTTCTTGCCCCTCCGTTTCGGTACGTGACCCATTTCGCCGAACACCCGGGGTCCTCACCGCCATGACTGAATCCGATCCGCGCGCTTGGCAAGTGGCTGCCCGAGGCCTTATGTTGACTCCGATGCAAGCTCCGCCGAGTCGACGTGTCTCACACCAAAAGCGTATTTTTATACCAGGGAGGAGCAAGTGACCTTGAAAACAATGCGCAAACGCAGCTTTCGTCATGGCCGGCTCAGCAGTCAGGTGGTGCTCCAGGTGGAGAACATGATCGCGGAAAAATTTCGGCCTGGCATGCTCTTGCCCACAGAAGACGAACTGGCCGAGCAATTCAGCGTGAGCCGCATCGTCATACGGGAGGCGATGAAGATCCTCGAGGACCGGGGAGTCGTTGAGGTCCGGGCTGGCCGCGGGACTATCGGGGTACCTCCCAGCTCGGATCGGGTGAAGGTGATTTTCGCCAGCGTGAACGGCAGTGCTTTCTACAACGCGCACAGCAAGAAAGTACTACTACACCACAGCCCCGTGGAAGTAAACGACCGAAACAATCTAAGCCGCATTCGAAGTTGCATGGAAAACTTGGGGCCGGGGGATCAGGGTGACTGGTAGCTCTAGACGCTCGTTCTTAGGACAAACTGCCGCTCTTTTTGCCGCAGCCGTTATACCAGATCGGCCAGTTCGTAGCAGCTCCGTGGACTTACTCCGCCCGCCGGACCGGCTTACAGCCTATGCCGAGTCCGGCGTACTTCCACTCCTTTCCGGCGTGGGAAATAAATTTCGCGCTGCCGACGTTGTAGTTGAGACCGAATCATCCACGAAAGTGGGCCGGCACGGTCTGGCTGTAATTGTTTCGGCACCCGTATCAGCTGTCTCGCGGTTACACCTGCGATGGAAAGCGACCATATCGACCGGCGTGCGTGTGCTGGGCGACGCGTGGGAACGAGGTTATGGCGATCTGGAGTGGCGTGGTTTGGTCCCAGATCGCATATTGCCCTGGTATTTTCTTGTTTTCGATGGAGGATTGACGCACGGCTATGGCGTGGAGACTGGAGCCGCGGCGTTCAGTTGTTGGCAAATCGATGCGGAGGGAGTGTCGCTGTGGCTGGATCTGCGCAACGGGGGAAGCGGTGTGCGCTTGGGGGAGCGTCGTCTTACCGCGGCGACTATCCTCACGCGGGCAGGAAAGTCTGGCGAATCGGCATTCCGCGCGGCCCAGAGCTTTTGCCAGATGCTTTGCCCCGATCCCAGGCTCCCTGCCCGTCCGGTTTACGGCGGCAACAACTGGTATTACAAATACGGTAGCGATTGTTCAGCGGCAGAAATCTTGCAGGATAGCGAAACCATCGCGTCACTTGCGCCCGACGGCAAGAACCGCCCGTATATGGTCATTGATGACGGCTGGCAGCCCTACAACGAATCGGGACCGTGGATCCGGGGCAATGATCGATTTCCGGACATGCGCGATCTAGCTGGTCGCATGAAAGAGCGGGGTGTACAACCGGGGATATGGATGAGGCCTCTTTTCACCCACGAGGCCGTCCCTGAATTCTGGAAGATACGCAGGAAAGACCCCGATCAGCGCGGTTCTGTGCTGGACTCTACTGTTCCGGAAGTACGGGCCCGAATTATCGACGACATCTCGCGCATGGTGGCGTGGGGCTACGATTTAATCAAGTACGACTACTCATCGATGGATCTGCTGGGACGATGGGGCTATGCCATGGGCGCTCAACTAACCGACGACGGCTGGCATTTCGCAGACTCGAGCCGGACAAACGCGGAAGTCGCGCTGGATCTTTATGCTGCGGTTCGAACGGCAGCCGGAAATAGCATCGTCATCGGTTGTAATACTTTCGGACATCTGGCTGCTGGCTTAGTCGAATTACAGCGCATCGGCGATGATACAAGCGGCCAGCACTGGGATCGTACGCGTAAGATGGGCGTTAACTCGTTAGCTTTCAGGATGCCGCAGCAAGGAGCATTTTTTGCCGCGGATGGAGATTGCGTGGGTCTCACTCCGCAGATCCCGTGGAGCCTGAATTCCCAGTGGCTTGATTTACTGGCGCGCAGTGGCACGCCATTGTTTGTTTCCGCCGATCCAGCTGCGCTGGGACCACAGCAGCGCCGGGCCGTAAGAGATGCATTCGAACGAGCGGCCCGTCCGCAGCCCGCCGGCGAGCCTCTGGACTGGATGGAAACGACCATCCCTAGCCGCTGGAAATTCGGTGCCGAAACTAGGCAATACCGTTGGTTCGGGGAAGACGGCCCTTCGCCATTTCCGGATTAGCCCGAATGTCTCACAGAGGGGGAGGTAGCTGCGAAAAAGTAGCTCGATCCGGCGACGGAGGCAGGTCAAGATCCGGAAATCATCGTACGGACCTTCATCGGCGGTCTTGCTCGCCGTCCTCGCACCGAGGGTTCCGATTTTTGGTCA
>Ga0116130_1000071_pt1 | contig 54635 bp, 52 predicted proteins | sample June2015DPH_17_5_FD_89733 | JGI IMG/M metagenome (GOLD analysis project Ga0116130, IMG submission 89733) | Peatland microbial communities from SPRUCE experiment site at the Marcell Experimental Forest, Minnesota, USA - June2015DPH_17_40 | ecosystem: Environmental > Terrestrial > Soil > Wetlands...
CGGCGGCCGCTCAGCGCCTCGCGCACGGATTCCGCGTCGTTGCGGTCGGCCACCATGTTCTCCACCCGCCGCCCGAAATCGTGCTTCGGCTTGCGGTGCAGAACCGCGACGTCATGCCCCGCCTTGACCAACTCCTCGACCAGGGAGCGGCCGATGAAGAGCGTGCCGCCGATGACCAGTACTTTCATACTCTCCCAAAGATATTAGACGCAACCGCCCGCCGAAATGGTCCGGCGGGCGTTGCCCGACGTTTTTCCCCGATTAATAAAGATACTGCGATCAGTCGTAATATTCCAGACCCAAGTGCGTGATCAGGTCCTCGCCCCGCATCCAACGCAGCGTGTTTTTCAGTTTCATGAGCTGGATGAACACGTCGTGCTCGGGGTAGACCTCGGGCGCGTGCATGGGGGCTTTGAAATAAAACGACAGCCATTCCTGGATACCGCGCATCCCAGCGCGCTGGGCCAGGTCCATGAACAGCACGATATCGAGCACCAGCGGCGCGGCCAGGATGGAATCGCGGCACAGGAAGTTTACCTTGATCTGCATCGGGTATCCCAGCCAGCCGAAAATGTCGATGTTGTCCCAGCCTTCCTTGGCGTCGCCGCGAGGCGGGTAATATTCGATGCGCACCTTGTGATACACGTTCCCGTACAGGTCCGGGTACAGTTGCTTCTGCAAAATGTATTCGAGCGCCGAGGACTTGCTCACTTCCTTGGACCGGAACGAGCCTGGGTCGTCCAGCACCTCGCCGTCGCGGTTGCCCAGAATGTTGGTCGAGAACCAGCCGTTGACGCCCAGCAGGCGCGATTTCAAGCCGGGCGCGATCAGCGTCTTCATGAATGTCTGCCCGCTCTTGTAATCCTTGCCCGCCAGCGGCAAGCTGCGGTCGCGCGCCAGCTCGAGCAGCGCCGGCATGTCGGTGGTCATATGCGGCGCCCCGTTGGCATACGGAACGCCCGATTTGAGCGCCGCGTAGGCGTAGATCTGGCTCGGCGAAATCTCCGGATCGTTCTCCCGCAAACCGCGTTCGAAACGCTCCAGGCTCGAATGGACCTCCGCCGCTTCGTGATAGACTTCCGTCGACCCGCACCAGATCATCGTCGTGCGCGAGACTTTGGTCCTCTTCTGGAACTGGCGGATGTCTTCCATCACCCCCTCGGCGTAATCCATCTTGCTGCCGCCGGCTTTGACGTTGGGGCCGTTCAGGCGCTTGACGAATTTCTGGTCGAACACCGCCTGCATCGGTTCAATCGCTTCGAGCGGCTCTTTCAGCGATTGAAGAAGCGGCATTTCCAGCACACCCGCCTTGACTGCGGCTTCGTAAGCGTTGTCTTCGAAAATATCCCAAGTGGCGATTTCCAGGTCTTCCACGTTGGCCAGCGGCACGAAATCGCGGATGGCGGGACTGCGCCCTTCTGTCCGCTTTCCGAGTCGTACCGTGCCGAGTTGCGTCAGGGATCCGATTGGCTTCCCCAGGCCCCGCTTGATGGCTTCCAGACCGGCGATGAACGTCGTCGTCACGGCGCCCATGCCGGGAATCAGCACACCGAGTTTACCCTCGGCGGGCGCGATGCGGACGTCTTGATTAGGCAAGTTTTACTCTCCTTAAAAGGTGAAATGCTATAATACCAACTCGATGCGCGAACGTGCGACGGCCACCTTGGCGACAATTGTCGTCGATGACGAGCAACTGGCCCGCGAAGAGCTTGCTTTCCTCCTCAAGGATTTCCCGGAGATAGAGGTTATCGGCACTGGTTCCAATGGGTTAGAGGCGCTAAACCTGATCGAGAAGCTGGAGCCGGAAGTGGTTTTCATGGACGTCAACATGCCCGGATTGGACGGCCTGGGCGTGGCGCAACGGCTGCGGGAAAAAGGCATCGACCCGCCGCATTTCATTTTTGTGACAGCCTACGACCAGTATGCCGTGGAGGCTTTCCGGCTCGAGGCGATGGACTATCTGCTGAAGCCGCTCGACCGCGGGCGGCTGGCCGAGACCATCGACCGCGCGCGGCGCGTCATCCTAGAGAAGAAATCGAGCGAGCCGGCCGCCGCCCGCGCCACCGCTCCGGTCGCCACGCCTCGCACCAAGCTGATGGTCAAGGCCGCCAACCGGAATTTCATCGTGGATGCGAGCGACATCATCTACGCCACCATCGATAGCGGCCTGATCACGCTCGTCACCACCTCCTTCGAGGGCCAATCCAACTACCGCACCATCGAAGACCTGCAGGCCAACCTGGACCGCGAGCTTTTCTGGCGCGTCCACCGCTCCTACCTGGTGAACATCAACCGCATCAAGGAAGTGGTGCCTTGGTTCAAATCGAGCTATCAGCTCCGCATGGACGATAAGAAGCACACCGAAATCCCCGTGAGCCGCGTGCAAACCCGGCGGCTGCGGGAGTTGTTCAAGCTGTAGACCCCGAAGGTAGGACGGACGATCGGTTTATGTCGTCTGTTGGGATCGGCCGCCGGCCCGCGAAATTTCCTGAAAAACTCCGGTAGCGCCGGCGGTCTTGCCGCCGGTGATTTGCCGGGATTCTTGGAACTTCGGGGCGGTCTTTCGCCCCTGTCAGGTTTTCGTGCTCCTGCGAAAATGACAGACCACGAAAACCGATGGTCCTGCTTCCCGCCAAAACGGTCGGGATCTGACCAAAACCTATCGGAAACAAAGAACTTAAAGCCTGTTTTGGTTCGATTCTGACCGAATCACCCCTTTACGAAACCCTAATGGTTCTTCTATGCCTTATTTAGCAACTTCCGCCTACGATTGCTGTGGAGCCACTATGACCCCAGTCAGCGCCGGAGACGAAATTGATTGTTACAGAATTGAGAGCATGGTCGCCCGTGGCGGCATGGCAACCATTTTCCGCGCCGTCGACATGCGCGACGGCCGCACGGTTGCCATCAAGGTGCCGCATCCCGAGGCCGAGTGCGACCCGGTCTTCTTCGACCGCTTTCAGCGGGAGATCTTGATTGGCAGGAAACTTAACCACCCCGGCGCCGTCAAAACGCTCAACAACGGCGATGGCAGCCGGCTGTATATGGTCATGGAGTGGGTGGACGGGCGATTGCTCCGCCAGGCGATGGCGGATGAGGGCCGCTTCTCCATCGATCGCAGCCTGCGGACCGCGCTCGCCATCTGCGAAGCCCTCGACCACATTCACTCGAAGGGCGTGGTGCATCGCGATCTTAAGCCGGAGAACATTTTGCTCGACTCGAATGACGGAATCAAGATCATCGATTTCGGCATCGCCTATACCGCAGCCACGCGCCGGCTCACCTTCGGCAAACTCTCCGAGCTGATGGGCAGCCCCGACTACATTTCACCCGAGCAGGTGAAGGGCAAGCGCGGCGATGCGCGCAGCGATGTCTACGCGCTCGGCGTAATGCTCTACGAAATGCTCACCGGCCGGCCGCCGTTTACAGGGGACAACCCGTTCCAGGTAATCAACGACCGCTTGGTCAACCATCCGGTGCCGCCGCGCGAAATCAATCCCGAGATCCCGCCTCAGCTCCAGGAGATCCTCTACCGCGCGCTGGAGCGCGAGCCCGCCCAACGGTACGCCAGCGCCCGCGAGTTCGCCCGCGACCTGGCGGATCCCGGCCAGGTGACGGTACGCGACAGGCCGGAGCTGCACGATTGGCAAACGCGCCGTTCGCCGAAGGCGCGGCGCCTCTTCTCCTACGCCATGCTGGCCCTGGTTCCGGTGCTCGTCTTCGGCCTGCTCCTGATCGCTGCGCACCGCGGGTGAGAGGGATCTCGCAGCGCAACCATTCCGCTCCGTCAGAAGCCATAAAAGAAGCATAGCCACGGATGAACACAGATGAACACAGATGAACACAGATGAACACGGATAAGAGAATAAAGAGTCCTTATCAGTGTTCATCTGTGTTTATCTGTGGCTCGAAATCAATTCCCCGCGGTTGCGCCCGGAGCCACGGCGCCGCGTCCCCTCTTATAATGAAAAAGCATGCTCCGCAAGCTTTCGCTTTCCTTCGCAGCCGTGTGCCTGGGCGCATACGGCCAGACTCAGACGGCCACCAAAGGCGCATCCAGCCCGACGCCATCGGCGCTCGACAAAGCCACGTTGGAAGCCTATGTGCGCCACATGTATGTCATGGACTCGCGTATCGGGGTGCAAATCTCCGATCCCAAGCCCGACGAATTGCCCGGCTTCTCGGAAGTGACCGTGCGCGCGTCGATGGGACTGCAGAGCCAGGACATTGTCTTCCACATCTCCAAGGACGGCAAGAAAATCGTCCAGGGCGCTGTATTCGACATCGGCCACAACCCCTTCCAGGCCGACCTCGACAAGCTCAAGACGGAAGGCGCGCCGGGTATGGGAACTTCGGGAGCCCCGGTGGCTATCGTCGAATTCAGCGACTTCGAATGCCCGTACTGCAAGGAAGAAGCCAAGCTGCTGCACGACAACCTGCTCACGGCTTACCCCACGCAGGTGAAACTCTACTTCAAGGAGTTTCCGCTCGATGCGGTTCATCCCTGGGCCAAGCGGGCTGCCATGGCGGCGCGTTGCGTCCAACGGCAGGGTCTGGACGCGTTCTGGGCCTACCACGACTGGATCTTCGCGCACCAGGACCAGATCACGCCCGACAACCTGCGCGATCAGGTGATGGACTGGGCGAAGGGACAAAGCCAGATCGACGCCATGAAACTGGGTGAGTGCATGGAAAACAAGCTGACTGAGGCCGAGGTGGATAAGACCGTGGCGCAGGGGCATGACCTGGCCGTCAATTCCACGCCCACGCTGTTTGTGAACGGCCGGCGCATCGAAAAAGCGCTCGACTGGCCGACCTTGAAGAGCATCGTCGATTTCGAAATCGAATATCAGAAAACCGCGCACAACGCCGGCGACGATTGCGGCTGCGAGCTCAAGCTGAACCTGCCCGGCCAGCCCGCGCCTAAATCCACGTTCGGCCTCCCGGCCCAGAAATAAGCCACCGTGGACGCGCGCTGTCTAGCGCAATGCCGCATATTTTTCCCTTTCCGAGCGCCAGTGCTAATTTGTAGGGCGGACGCCCTCGTCCTGGGGTCCTCTCTTGGGGACGACCCCCTGGTCGCGCATCGCCTTGGGCAACCGACGTTTCTTCGTGCGGCCGCCACCCTTAAGCGTTAGGCGCCACCTGGCCGTGTCAACCTCATACGTGGTGTTTTGTATCAGGGCACGGCTTTGAGCCGTGCCGCAAGACGCAGCCATCATGGGGCTTTAGCCCCTGGCGGGCATTGCACGCAGGTTTGGCCCTCACCAGGGGCTAAAGCCCGATTCCTTACTATGCTTCATCGGCACGGCTAAAGCCGGTGCCCTGATACACAGCCAATCGTATCCCGACGAGCTCGGAAATGGAGAAACTCCAGGGGCGTCGAGAGTAATCGCGATCTTTCTTAGCCGCTTGCGGCCGGCGTCGGCAAGATTGCCGACGCTTCACGCAGAGTGCGTGCGCCACATCAGCTACGCCTCCGGCAGCAGATCATGCAAACACTCGATCAGTTGCGCCGGGAAAAACGGCTTCCGCAGAAAACGGACCTGGCGCGACTTCGACAAAACCGGCGCTTCCTTCACCTCTCCCGACATGAGCAGGATCTGAGCGTTGGGATGCAGTTTCAGCACGCGCTCGGCCAGCTTAACCCCGTCCATCTCCGGCATGACGATATCGGAGATGAGCAGATCGACCGCCTGCCGCTGGCAGATTTCGAGCGCCGCCGAAGGCCGCGGCGCCGTCAGCACGATCACCTTGCGCCCGCCGAGCATCCTCTCGACCAGCCGCGGAATCTGCGGATCGTCGTCCACGATTAACACTGTTTGCGGCTGGCTCATGCGAATCTATGATTCTACGAACGCCGCGCACGCTGCGCAAGGGGAGGCGCGAATCGTAACAACTGACCTGGGGCGGCAGAGCAGCGCCAGGCGCGGGCACAATCGCTTACCATGGAGTGCATGATGCTACATCGCCCGATAGCCGCCGTGTGCGCGGCCCTGCTCGCGTGCGCCTGTTCTGCCCAGGCGCCGGCCAAGAAAGGACAACCCCACGTGAAGAAGCAATCATACGGAAAAATGCCGGATGGCACTCCGGTGGATCTGTACCTGCTCACCAACTCGAACGGCATGGAAGCCGGCCTGACCGCGTACGGCGGCACGCTGGTATCGCTGACGGCGCCCGACCGTCACGGCGCGTTCGCCGACGTGGTGCTGGGCATGGACACGCTCGACGGCTGCCGCACCCAAACCGCCTGGTTCGGCGCCCTCATCGGCCGCTATGGCAACCGCATCGCCGGCGGGCAGTTCACGCTCGAGAGTAAGCCCTACCATCTGCCCATCAACGATGGCCCCAACACGCTCCACGGCGGCCCGCTCGGATTCGGCAAGCAGTTGTGGCAGGTGCGGGAAGTGGCTTCCGCGGAAGGGCCGGCGGTCGAGTTCAGCTACGTCAGCAAAGACGGCGAGGAAGGCTTCCCCGGCACGCTTACCACCAAGGTGGTTTACACGCTGACGAACAAGAACGAACTGAAGATCGATTACACCGCGACCACGGATAAGCCTACCGTGGTCAACCTCACCAACCACGCCTACTTCAACCTGAAGGGCGCCGGTGAGGGCGACATCCTCGGCCACGAAGTCACCATCCACGCCAGCCGCTTCACGCCGGTCGATTCGGTGCTGATTCCCACCGGCGAGCTGCGGGCCGTGAAGGGCACGCCGTTCGATTTCACCGCGGCCACCGCCATCGGCGCCCGCATCGAAACCGACGACCAACAAATCAAGTTCGGCAAGGGCTACGACCACAACTGGGTGCTCGACAAGACCGGCGCCGGGCTCGCCAAGGCGGCGGAAGTGTACGAGCCGAAGACCGGCCGCGTCCTCGAAGTCTGGACCACCGAGCCCGCCCTGCAGTTTTACACCGGCAATTTCCTGGATGGCACCCTGCACGGCAAGGGTGGCAAGGTGTACCCGCGCCGCGGCGCATTCTGCATGGAGACGCAGCATTACCCGGATTCGCCCAACCATCCGGCTTTCCCGACCACCGAACTGAAACCCGGCGCCACCTATCACACGACCACGGTCTATAGCTTCTCCGCAAGGTAGCCGGGGAGTTCCGGACTCGGGCGGCGGCGGTGGGGCAGTTTCCGAGCGGGCAGATCGGCTCCGGCCACTGTAGGGTCATGGGGTCATCGGGGACAGTAGCCGATTACACAATTTTGTCGGCAATCCTTACTGCCTCTCGTAAGAAGCTTTCTCTCCCTTGCTGGTTGGATGCGGCTTGCGGTTTCTTTTTGCCAGAGCGGCAGTGCTTTACTTAGCGCAGGTTTGAGGGCGGCGTTAGGTGCCACCCCCTGCCTTCCCGGGCCGCTGAACCGGTCGCTCAGGCGGCATCCCTGCGTTGCCCTTTCTTGTCCGGTTCAGCACCCATCGCTCCGGTAGATGTCGATCATGCTGGTGCGGCTCGTCCGCTGAACCTACTGTGTGGACACCTGAGTGACGACGCCGTGGATCGCCTGTGGACCGAAGTGTCCAGTTGCAGGTCCGTTGTACACCAGGGTCAGGTTCGAAAAGTCGACCAGCGACCCTCCGGTGAGGCAGACCTGGAGTGTGGATGCGCCCTTAGCCTCAAAGGGCGCCGGGCCTCCATTCCCCGTTGTGGTGGCCGTACTGGTGACCACGACACCAGGGCCAGTTGTGGGAGGGCTGTTGGCGGGGCAGACGGTCGTGTCGTAGCTGACCGTGGCGTTCGTCATGCTGATGTGGTGAGTGTGGGGGCTCCGGGTCGAGGGGTTTGTGGGATCCACCTGACTGGTGCCGGTTATCCCGTAATCGGACGTCTCCATCGTCAGGTCGGCCGAAAACCTGGCTGTGCCAGTTCTTTCCACGTCCAGGGACCATGTGCCGCGAATTTCCCACGGGCCGCCGGATACGTTTGAGGGCGAGTAGTCGTTGATCACGCCCTTAAAATGCACTTGCCTCAGATCTTGCGCCGTCATCAGCCCGGCCGCCAGAGTGAAAGCGATGCCGAAAAAAAACAGTCTATATCGAATTCTCACAGCTCCTCCTTTTGCCTCTCTTTGTTGCGAACCAAATCAGGCTCTCACGATGCGCCTGGCGGAGAAAAAGGGCAAGTCCGGACAGGTTGAAAGTATGTTTCATACATTTGCACACCGCTGAAAACAAGATGTATACTCGAAGCCGTGCCAATCGCGCCTACAGACCCCGAAGGCGCGCGCCGGCAGTTGGAACGGGTGTTGGCGAGCCCTGGATTCCTTCGGAATGAGCGAATGAGCCGATTCCTTAGGTTCCTGTCCGAACGGCATCTGGAAGCGAACGACAACCAGCTCAAAGAGTCCGTGATTGCCGTCGAGGTGTTTGGGCGCAAGCCGGACCACGATCCATCGCAGGACTCCATTGTGCGGACTGAAGCCGGCCGGCTGCGCGCCCGGCTGGCTGAATATTACGTGGGCGAAGGAAAGGACGATGGAATCGTCATCGAGCTGCCGAAGGGCGGATACATACCGGTCTTTCGCTTGCGGGCCCCGGCGTCTCAACCGGCGTTACCTGGAAAGAGGATACGCCAGCGCGTCTGGCTGGCCGCTGGAGCGGTCGCCGTCGCGTTGGCGATCGCCGCAGTCGTCTGGGCTCAAAAGACGGAACGCTTCTGGCGAAACCCCCTTGAGGAAGCGCGCTTTCAGACCGTTACCGATTTCGATGGAACGGAGCAGGAGGCTGCCGTGTCACGGGACGGCAAGTTCGTGGCTTTTTTGTCGGGCCGGGATGGACATACCGATGTCTGGGTCACACAACCCGGTTCGGGACAGTTCCAGAACCTTACTCGCGGAAGCGTTCCGGAACTCGTCAATCCCTCGGTCCGGGCTCTGGGATTCTCGCCCGATAGCTCCTCGGTCATGTTTTGGGTTCGCAAGCCAGCCGGCCCAAGCTGGCAGATCGGGATATGGGCGATACCAACCCTGGGTGGACAGGCAAGGCTCTATCTGGAAGGCGCGGCGGAGTTCGATTGGTCGCTCGACGGTTCGCGGCTCACATATCATACGGCTGGTCCAGGAGACCCGCTTTTCGTTTCGGATGGCATGCCGCATCCTGAGGGACAACCAATCTTTACTGCGCCCACGGGCCTGCATTCTCACTTTCCGTTGTGGGCGCCGGACAATGAGTTCATCTACTTCGTCCACGGCGCGCTTCCGGACAAACTGGACATCTGGCGCATCAAGCCAGCAGGCGGAATGCCGGAACGGATCACATCGCACAATGGCTGCGTGAGCCATCCGGTCTTGTTGAATCGGCGAGCGCTGATGTACCTCGCCAACGATTCCGACGGTTCAGGACCGTGGCTGTACAGCATCGACGTCGAGCGCCGCATTCCTCACCAACTTACCTTTGGTCCGGACCGGTACACGTCACTGGCCGCCACAGCCGGCGGTAAGCGGCTGGTTGTCACACGCGCAAGTCCGAGGAGAACCCTCTGGCGATTGCGAATCGGCGACTCACGCGCCGAGCTGCCGCCCCCAGATCGCCTCTCTCTGACGCCCGCAACCGCGTTCTCTCCACGACTGGGGCCCGACTATCTTATATATGTCTCTCCGGCCGCCGGCAGCGAGAGCATTTGGAAGCGGGCAAACGGAACGGATACGGAGCTATGGAGTGGCCGTGGAGCGCAGATCATTGGCGGCCCCGCCATCTCCCCCGATGGCGGGCGTATCGCATTTTCGGTCCGTCAACGCTCGAAGACCCTGTTGTATGTGATCCAGGCGGACGGCACCAACGCGCGGGTCGTTGCCGATTCACTCGAGCTGCAAGGCTCTCCAGCATGGACGCCGAATGGCCGATCGATCACCTCGGCCGCGAACGACCATGGTGTGCCGCACCTTTTCCAATTGCCGGTCGATGGCGGTCCCGCAGCGGTCTTTCTCCGCGACTACTCGCTAGATCCGGCATGGCAGCCCTCCGGCCGGTTCGTTGTCTACTCGGGACCCGACATTGGCACGACGTTTTCAGTGAAAGCCGTGACGCCCGAGGGTGTCACGCATCCGCTTCCGAGTCTGACTAACTTGACACGGGGCGCTCGGCACCTTAAATTCCTCTCGGGTGGCCGTGGACTCGCTTTCCTGCGGGGAAGTATTGAACACAAAGATCTCTGGCTCATGGACCCGGAAACCGGCGCGGAGCGGCAGTTGACTAGACTCCCTGACGATTTTGATATTCGGGACTTCGACATCTCCCCAAACGGCCGTGAGGTTGTCTTAGAACGGGTGCAGGAGCGTTCTGACATTGTGCTCCTCGACCTTGCTGGGCAATGAGGCGCACGGGACCATTCCCCTAAGGTGCCCGCAGTATCACTCCTCAGATCGGCGATCTGGGAAGCGTACGCCGACTGCGGATTAGGATTACTCCTCGCAAGTCGGCTTGTGTCAGCGGATTCTGTCTGGATCCCGCACCACTCGGAAACTGCCCCCGGCCTTTACAGCTTCAACCCTTTCAGATACTCGCGAAACGGCTCACCCAAATCGTGCCGGCGGAGGGCATACTCGACGGTGGCTTTGAGGAATCCCAGCTTGTCGCCGGCATCGTAGCGCGTGCCCTCGAAGCGGAAGGCGTAAATCGGCCGGCTGCGCAGCAGATGGTGCAGCGCGTCGGTCAACTGAATTTCGCTGCCCGCGCCCGCGTCCACGGCCTGCACGCAGCCGAAGATCTCCGGCGTGAGTACGTAGCGGCCGATGATCGCCAGGTTGGACGGTGCGTCGGCGGCCTTCGGTTTCTCCACCAGGTCGCGGATGCGGTACACGCGGTCGCTCGCGCCGTTATGGCTGACCGGTTCGGCATCGATGACGCCATACGCCGAAATCTTGTCGCGCGGCACCTCCATCACCGCCAGCACCGGCGCGTTGAAGAAATTGTAAACGTCCAGCAACTGCCGCAGGCACGGCGTTTCGGCCTCGATCAGGTCGTCCGCCAGCACCACCGCGAACGGCTCGTCGCCCACCAGTTCCTTGGCGCGCAGCACCGCGTGCCCCAGCCCCAGCGCCTCCTTCTGGCGTATGTACGACACGTTGATCATGTCGGATATGCCGCGCACAATCGCCAGCAGCTCTTTCTTATTGCGGCTCTCCAGCAGGTACTCCAGCTCGAAGCTGACATCGAAATGGTCTTCGATGGCGCTCTTGCCGCGGCCGGTCACGATGATGATGTTCTGGATCCCGGACTGGATGGCCTCCTCGACGCCATACTGGATGATCGGCTTATCGACGATCGGGAGCATCTCCTTGGGCTGCGCCTTGGTGGCCGGGAGAAATCGCGTCCCGAGTCCCGCGGCAGGGAAGACGGCTTTTCGCACTTTAGCTGGCATCTTCTACAGTTTGAGGCCGGAACTCGCGCTTTGGCAAGGGCCGATTGTCTTCCCGGTACTGGCTGTGGTATCAATAGTAAACCTGGGGAAACAATCATGGCTTACGTAATCGCTGAACCCTGCATCGGCACCAAAGATACCGCCTGCGTCGACGCCTGTCCGGTCGATTGCATCCACCCCAAGAAAGACGAACCCGGTTTCGCCGAGGTGGCGCTGATCTACATCGATCCGGTGGAATGCATCGACTGCGGAGCCTGCGTTCCGGTATGCCCCGTCTCGGCGATCTTCGCGCTCGACGATCTGCCCGAAAAGTGGGCCGAATACACCGCGATCAACGCCGCATATTACAAGAAGTAGGCCGCCGCGCCGTCCGCCCACGCGCCAGGTTATCCCGGAAGCGAACAGCCCGGCCCCCGCTCTGGCTGTATGTGATTCCAACTAAACGGCCTCGGCGCTGGCGCGCTGGCACGCGACCTGCTGCTGCCGCCAGTATGTTCAAGGGTCTTTGGGTTGGCCTGCGTTTGTTCTGGTGCAGTCCGTCAAAGTCGAGAGCCGGCCTGATTGCCATTTCGGCGGCGCTGTGGTTGGCCTTTCCGGCGAAGCCCTGGCTGATGGCCCAAACGCAAGGCGTGGCAACGCTCAGGGTTCGGATCGACGGCGCGCGAAACGCCAGAGGCGAGATTGTCGTCCTCGTGTTCCGCGATTCGAACGGGTTCACCAACGACGGCTCGAAGGCTGTGCGCACCGAGCGGGTGCCGATCGACGCGCAAACGCTAAGCTCGCAAGCCGTTTTCGAGGGGCTTCGGCAGGGTGTTTATGCGGTCACCCTATTCCACGACGAAAACATGAATGGAAAGCTGGACACGAATTTCCTGCGAATTCCAAAGGAAGGTTATGGCTTCTCGAATAATCCGAAGAAGCGCGCCGGGCCGCCCCCGTTCGACCAGGCAAAGTTCTCCCTCAATCAGGCCGAATGCTCGATTGAAGTCAGACTAATCTATTGGTGATAGGCTGCCGCGCACCGTCCCGCCGCCGCACGAGAATATCCCGGAAGCGAACACCGCCGGCCGCCGCTCTCGCCGTATGTGATTCCAACTAAATGGCCTCGGAATCGGCGCGCTGGCATGTGAACTGCACCTGCTGCCAGTATGTTCAGCGATTTTCGCTTCGCTCTGCGCTCGCTCCGGCGCAACCCGTCCTTTGCGGCGGTGGCTGCGCTTTCCATCGCACTGGGAATTGGCGCCAACACAGCCATGTTCAGCATGGCGGATGCGATGCTGTTGCGGCCGGTTCCGGTGCCGCATCCGTCCGCGGTGCTGAACCTGCGCTCCCAGCTTCGCGGCCACGGACCGGAGTCCATGTCTTATGCGGATTATGTGGATTACCGCGCCAAGGCGCGCGCCTTTTCCGGGCTCATGGCTTTCCGGCTGGGCACATTCGGATTCGCGGCCGACCGGCAGGCGCTGCCGGAGATGAGGGCCGGGCTGCTGGTGAGCGGCAACTTCTTCGACGTGCTCGAAGTCGTTCCGCAACTCGGCCGCGCATTCCGGCGGGAAGAAGACGCCGTGCCGGGCCGCGACGCGGTAACCGTGATCAGTCACGACCTCTGGCAGCGAGACTTCGGCTCGGCGCCCGATATCGTCGGCAAAAAGATTTTGGTGGATGGCACCGAGTTCGCCATCATCGGCGTGGCTCCGGAAAGCTTCACCGGCACCGACCAGTATTTTCGTCCCGCCTTCTATATTCCGCTGATGATGGCGCCGCGCCTGTCGATCAACGATCAGAACCTGCTGGTCAACCGCGCCGACCGCGAATTGCAGGTGAAGGCGCGCCTCGCACCGGGTGCCACCGCCGAACAAGCTGCGGCGGAGGCGCGCGTGATTGCGAGCGGCCTCGCGCAGGCCTACCCGGCCACCAACCGTGAGTGGTCCGCCGCCGTGCGCACCGAGTTCCAGGCGCGCGTGGATCAATCGATCGGCGACGCGATGCTGGTGAGGATGCTGCTGATACTCGCCGCCGTGGTGCTGGTGATCGCCTGCGCCAATGTGGCCAACCTGACCCTGAGCCGCGGCCTGGCCCGCTCCGGCGAAATTGCCGTGCGCCTGGCCATCGGAGCCGGCCGCTGGCAGTTGGTGCGGCAACTGCTGGCGGAGAGCGTTCTGATCGCCCTGGCCGCCGGCGCCGCCGGCGTCCTTCTCGCTGAATGGTTCGTGGAGCAATTCTCGCACTGGCGGATACCGGCGCAGATCCCCCTCGAGATCAATGCCCGCATGGATACGCGCGTGCTCCTGTATAGCTTGGGCGCCGCGCTGGCCAGCGCCCTGTTCTTCGGGCTGGCGCCTGCCATCAAGGCCACCCGCGCCGATATCGCAACCGCATTGAAAGCGGGCGGCAGAACTGTGACGTCGCACCGGCGTTTTCTGGGCAGAAACGCTCTGGTGGTTGCGCAAGTCGCGGGAAGCCTGTTTCTGCTGGTCATGGCGACACAACTGTATCGCGGCTTGTCGCACGTGCTTGCGGCGCCCGCCGGATTCCGCGATTCCCACATGTTGATGGCCACCTTCGACCCGCAACTGGTCCATGCGACCGACCAGCAGGGGCGCGATTTCTATCAGCGCCTGGTGCGGGATGCCCGCCAACTGCCGGGCGCAACCTCCGCCGCCGTGGCGGAACTGGTCCCGCTGTCGAACCAGATAAACTCGATGAACGTCGTGCCGGAAGGCTACCAATTACCAAACGACAGGAGCTCGCTTGACGTGAACAAGAATGTGGTCGGCGACGGTTATTTTCGCACGGCGGACATTCCGATTCTGCTGGGCCGCGGGTTCCTGGAGACCGATACGGAGAGTTCGCCTCGCGTGGCGGTAGTCAACCAACGCTTCGCGGAAGCTTATTGGCCCGGCCAGAATCCCGTCGGTAAAAGGTTTCGCCTGGGCGGGCCGGAAGGCGACTGGGTCGAGGTGGTAGGCCTGGCCAGGAACAGCAAGTACAACATCCCAATCGAGCCGTCGTTGGAGTTCTTCTATCTGCCCCTTTCGCAGAACTTCCGCACCCAGATGACCTTGCTTGTCGCAACGTCCGGCCCCTCCGATAGTCTGGCGCAGCCGCTCCGCCACATGGTCAAATCCATCGATTCCAACCAACCGGTGATTGCGCTGCGCACCATCGAACAGTACGTTCGCGAGCGATCGACCAGGGTTTTCACCACGCTGACGGCGCTGGTCGGCGGCATGGGGCTGCTGGGCCTGGCGCTGGCGCTGTCGGGGATTTACGGCGTGATGTCCTGGTCGGTGGCGCGGCGCCGGCGCGAAATCGGCATCCGCATGGCGGTGGGCGCCAACCGGGTCGCCGTCGTTGGCATGGTGCTCCAGCATGGAGCGAAACTCGGCGCCTGTGGCGCCGCGATCGGGCTGGCGCTCAGCCTGTGGTTGGTCCGTGGCCTCGCCACCAACATGTTTATGCCGGTGCTTGACTGGCGGATCGCAGCCCTGGTTGCGCTGGTCCTGTTCGCGATGACGATCGCCGGAGCCTACATCCCCGCGCGCCGCGCCGCGCGCCTCGACCCAAATACGGTGTTGCGGGAGGAATAGAAGCCACCTCCGTGGTGCAGAGGCGTCGAGAAGAATGCCGACGTCGGTAGGACAGACCATCGCCTTTCGTGGTCTGTCGTGTTTCGCCAACTGAGAAGACATGACAGACGACAAAACCCGATCGTCTGTCCTACCTCTGACGTGACGAGAGTCTACGCCCTGCGGTACGTGGCACTACAGGTGTCCGTCTCCCACAGGCGGACGAATTGGATTCCTACGCCCGAGCGCGCCGGCAAGGCGGCTTCTACCTCGTCGTAAATGAAGCGGGCCATGTTCTCGGCCGAGGGGTTCAGCTTGTCGAACGGCGGTAGATCGTTGAGCCACTGGTGATCCATGCGGTCGATCACGGCGTGGACGGCCTTCTTCAGCTCCACGAAATCCACCAGCAGGCCGATTTCATCCAGCGTCTCGCCCTGGAGCGATACCTGGCAGCGGTAATTGTGCCCGTGCACGTTTTCGCACTTGCCTTTGTAATTGCGCAGCGCGTGGCCGGCGGCGAAAGTCTCTTCGATGGTCACTTCAAACATGGAAAAACTCCCCGTGGCGCGGGCTGTCAAGCCTGCTGTGTCGGCTGTCGAGCCGACATTCGGCGGTGCCGGCCAAGAAAGGTCGAGACGAATCTCGACCCTGCACGCAAGGCTGCGCGCGCCACGTCACTTCAAACATCGAAAAAGTCCCCGTGGCCCGGGCTGTCAAGCCTCCTGTGTCGGCTGTCGAGCCGACATTCGGCGGCGCCGGCCAAGAAAGGTCGAGACGAATCTCGACCCTGCACGCAAGACTGCGTGCGCCACGTCACTTCAAACATGGAAAAAGTCCTCCACATCGTCCAGGCTGGTGGTGAACCGGTAATTTGGCAGGCTGTCGAAAAACACCTGGCCGTAACTCTTCTGGGTGATGCGGTTGTCCAAAAGCACGAGCACGCCGCGGTCCGATTTGCTGCGGATCAACCGGCCAAACCCCTGTTTCAAAGCGATGGCGGCTTGCGGAATCTGGTAATCGTAAAACGGATTGCCGCCGCCCGCGCGGATGGCCTCGATGCGCGCGTTCACCACCGGATCGCTGGGCACCGCGAAGGGCAGTTTGTCGATGATGACGCAGCTCAGCTGATCGCCCGGCACGTCCACGCCCTGCCAGAACGACGAGGTCGCGAACAGCACCGCGTGCGGCGTGGAGCGAAACTCTTCGAGCAGCGCCGTGCGCGGGCCGGTGCCTTGCAGCAGCGTCGGGTAATCGATCTCCAGCGACACCCGGTCATGAACCAGGCGCATCTGCTGATAGCTGGTGAAGAGCACGAAAGCGCGGCCTCGGCTGTGTTCCAGAATGCGGATCACTTCTTCGGAGGCGGCCTTGGTGAAGGCGGGGCTGCGCGGTTCGGGCAAATGCTGCGTCACGTACAGCAGCGCCTGTTTTTGATAATCGAAATGCCCGGCGACCACCAGCGTGCGCGGATTCTTCACGCCCAGGCGGCCCTGCACGTAGTCGAAACCGCCGGCGACAGCCAGCGTGGCCGAGGTCAGCACCACGGTTTCCACCTGGTCGAACAGGCGCTCGGAGAGGATGCTCGAAACCTCGATCGGCGTGGCTTGCAGGAAGCAGCCGCGGCCGCGCCTTTCCACCCAGAAGACGTACCGTTCGTCATCCTCCTCGAGAATGAAGTGCAGGCCGAGCAGCAGCTCCTGGTTGCGGCGCGCCAGCGGGATGATCTCTTCCGGCGGGTTCTGCAGCAGCTTCAAGTGCGAGCCCACCAGCTCCAGCGCGGCCATCAGGTTGCTGTAAACCTCGTCGTTTTCCGCGCGAAAGGCGTCGCGGCCCTGAAACGCAACCCGCCGCTCCTGTTCCGGGAACAGGCCGAAGAACTGCTCGGCAAGCTGCCCCAGCCGCTCCAGCACGCGGTCGAGCTCGGGCGTACCGAATTTCTTCATGCGGCTGACCACGGCGATGTCGCGGCGCAGTTCCTCAAAGCGGTAGCTGCTGACGGAAACGCCGAAGTATTGCCCCGCCACGTCTTCGATCTCGTGGGCTTCGTCGAAGACCACCGCGTGATATTCGGGCAGCACGCCGCCTTCGCGGTTTTCGTCGCGCAGCGCCAAGTCGGCGAAGAACAGGTGATGGTTGACGATGATGATGTCGCTCTCCGCCGCGCGCTGGTGCATGAGCGTGAGGAAGCAGCGGGAGAAGTTCGGGCACTTCTGGCCGGAGCAGAGTTCGGCGCGGGCATCCACTTTGGCCCACGCGGTGGAAGACTCGGGAAGGGTCTTGATCTCCGCGCGGTCGCCGAACTCGGTAGTCTTCTCCCATTCGCGGATGATCTCGAAATCGGCCACCTCCTCGAGGCCCGCGAATACCGCCTGCTTTTCGCCATCGTAGATTTTCTGCCGGCAGGCGTAATTGTTGCGGCCCTTCATGTAGCAGACTTTGAGCGGCCGCTCGAAGTGCTGTTGCAGGAACGGGACGTCCTTGAAAAAAAGCTGCTCCTGCAGATTCTTGGTGCCGGTGGAAACCACAATGCGCTTGCCCGAAGCGAGCGCCGGCACCAAATAGGCGAGCGTCTTGCCGGTGCCCGTGCCGGCCTCGACGATTAGGTGCCGCTTATCGGCGAGCGCCGCTTCCACGGCTTCCGCCATTTCCAATTGCCCGGCCCGGTATTCGTAATTGGGATGCCACTGGGCGAGCGTGCCGTGGGCGGAAAAAAACTTGCGCGCGCCACTGGTACGGGCCTGGGTGGGCATGGGGAATGACTTGATTGTAGCAAGCGCCCGGCCGCGGACCGCTTCCAGATCAGGGGATAGCGCGCCGAAGAAGTGCGGGCGCGATGCGTGTTCGCTCGGGACCTGGTGGCGGAGGAAGAGGGATTCGAACCCCCGAGTGAGTCACCCCACTAACGGTTTTCAAGACCGCCGCCTTCAACCGCTCGGCCATTCCTCCACCTTCGATTTTACACTGGCACAGGCCGCGAAACCATTGCTCTTGCTTCACCAGCCCGCCGACGCGGCGGGACCAGGTAGGATAGACCATCGCTTTTCGTGGTCTTTCACGCTTTGTTGAAGCACGAGACCCCGACAGACGACGAAAGACGATGTCCTACCTCAAGCGCCGCTCTTCCCGGCCAGCAGCCGGTCGAGCTTGATGCTCAGCTCATTCAGCCGCCCAATGACCTCGGCATGTTGCAACTCGTCGGCCGGCGGCGACTTCCGCTGGACATAGAATGTCCCTCCGGGTTCGAGCACGCAGCGAGCCACGTCGTCGATGCCGTCGAAGCCCTGGCGGTGCAGAACCGTCACCAGCTCGGCGCGAGTGAGAAGTTCCTTGGCGAGCGCTTTTTCGACGATGTCACCGTGATCCACCAGCGTGGTGGGCTTGCCCTCGAAAAGCTGGTCGAGCCGCCGGTGGCGAAACAGGAAGCGCACCACCATGTAGTTCACGCCCAGCAGCGTAAAGGCGCCGATCAGCCCGCCGGAGAGCGAATTGTCGTTGCCGATGATGGCGTTTTGCACCGTGTTCGACAGCGACAGCAGCACCACCAGATCGAAGGGATTCAATTGCGCCAGCTCGCGCTTGCCGAATGCCCGCAGCAGGAGCACCAGAAAGAAGTAGACGACGATCGGGCGTATGATCTTTTCCAGAACCGGAGCGCCGACGACAAAGATATCGTGCCACATGCCTTGCGAGATCGCCCAAGTGGGCATGACGAGTAATTCCTCCTCCAGCGATTATGACTGGATTTGCGGGCCGTGCGCTAAAATCTGCTCGGCTCGCGCCAAAACGTTCCGGCAGTTGATCGTTCTATCCACCGCGTGCACAGGCGATTTTGCGCGAGTTTTTTTCACCAGGCGGAGTCTTCGGGCTGTTCTGAAGATGCCCGGTGCATAAAACTGAGGAAGTCCTGTGCATAAAACAGGGTGCCCATTCGGCGTGGTAGCTATGCGCGATTCAGGGGTTTAACGTATTCCGGTGGGCACTTCAAAATGCGCGGGCTGCAACCGCCAAAAACATTGTTGTAGTATCCTGTTTTTAGGTTTCCCGGCGACGGCGGACCGCAAAGTGTCCGAATTGGGTCCATGGGCATGATGACCGTTCCAAGCGCAATCGAAAAGGGACTCCCCGTCAATCTCGACGCCGAGCGATTCGTGCTCGGCTCGATTCTGCTGGACGAGAGCATGTACGTGCAGGCGGCCGGGACGCTGGAGCCCGACGATTTCAGCCTGGAGAAGCACCGGCGCATCTACCGGCGCATGGGCGAACTGCAGGAACGGGGCGAAAAGATCGACCGCGTCACGGTGGCCAACGAGCTGATGAAGTTTAACGAGCTCGAAGCCTGTGACGGGCTGAGCTACCTGGTTTCGCTCGACGACGGCCTGCCGCAGCTTCCCAACCTGGACAGCTACATCCGCATCGTCAAGGACAAGTCGATTCTGCGGCGCATCATTTTCGCCTCGCAGAACATGATGAGCCGCTGCCTAATGGGGGAAGAGGAGCCGGACGAAATTCTGGCCGGCGCCGAGGAAACCCTGCTCAAGCTGGGCGACACGCGGGTCAAGAGCGGCCTGGAGAATGCCAACGACATCGTCACCGGCTACGAAGGCGGTATCAACGCTTTCCTCGACCCCAGCAAGCGCATCAAGGGAATCAGCACCGGCTTCGCCAAGTTCGACGATCTGTCGGGCGGGATGCACGGCGGGGAACTGCTCATCCTGGCCGGACGGCCATCGATGGGAAAGACCGCGCTGGCGCTGAACATCGCGCAACACGTGGCGCTCAAGCTGAAACAGACCGTGGCCATCTTTTCGCTGGAAATGTCCAAGGAGTCGCTGCTGACCCGCCTGTTGTGCGCGGCGGCGCGGGTGGACAGCCAGAAATTTCGCCAGGGCTATCTCAACCAGGAGGAGCGGCGCAAGCTCCACCACGCGCTGACCGAACTGGTGGAAGCGCCGCTTTATGTCGACGACACGCCGGGCATCCACCTGATGGACATTCACGCCAAGCTGCGGCGCCTGCAGGTGGAGCGGCATCACATCGGGCTCGTCATCGTGGATTACCTGCAGCTCATGACCGGCCGCGGCCGCTTCGAGAACCGCGTGCAAGAGGTGAGCGCACTCTCGCGCGGCATGAAGCTGCTGGCCAAGGAGCTCAACGTCCCCATGCTGGTGCTATCGCAGTTGAGCCGCGCCGTGGAGACCCGCCAGGGCGATCACCGGCCGCAGTTGAGCGACCTGCGCGAATCCGGATCCATCGAACAGGACGCCGACCTGGTGGGCTTCATCTTTCGCGAGGAAGTTTATAACAAGGACCGCGAAGACCTGCGCGGCCTGGCGGAGCTGATCGTGGCTAAGCAGCGCAACGGTCCGGTGGGGACGGTCAATCTGGTTTTCCTCCACGCGCAAACCAAGTTCGAAAACCGCGCCGAAGGCACCGGGGCCATCGAAGAGTAACGCTGCCACCCGTGGCGCATTCGCCCGTGGCGCGGGCTGTCCAGCCTGATGTGTCGAGAGTCATCTCGACATTTCTTGGCGGCGTCGCCCGGAAACGTCGCCGCGGCGACCTACCGCCTGGTATACACTTCCACCGCCGCGAACGGTTCGGATTGAATCCGCGCGCGCAGCGTGGAGTGGCGCAGGCTCTCGGCGGCGGCACGCAGGCGCGCACAAGTGCCGGCAGTTAGCAGGCAGCGGTACCGGTCGGTCGCGTCGCGGTACGAATAGCCGGCATACACCGGGCCGGAGCCGATCGCCATCTCCATCAGCTCTTCCCAGAAACCGCTGCGCCGGAACAGCCCGCGGCTGGCAGCCGCTTCACGGCCGACCTCGATCGCCTGCCTGCCGCCGGTCAACGCGGCGCGCGTGCAGCGAGAGGGGGCGAAGACCAGCGTCGGGTCGGGATCGGGGAAAGCCGCCAGCAGCTCGCGCAAGCTTTCGCAGTCGGCCTCCCATCCCGCCCAGCGTAGCCGCGAGGCGCCGCTCACCAGCGAGCCGCGCAGCAGGATTTCGCAGAGGCGCGCCTCGTCTTTGCCGGCGATGGCCAGCATGTGCCCCACCAGCTCGCGGATGGGCAATTCCTGCACCACCACCGGAGTGATCGTGATCGCTCCGGCGGCTTCCGAGCTCAGTTTGACGCGAACGGTGGCGGGCATCGCCATGCTTGATTTCACGCTAACATAGGTCCGTGACGGCGCTGGAAAAGGTGCAGGCGGAGATCGCGCGCTATGACCACGCGTTGCTGCGCTTCTCCGCGCGGGAGCGCGACGGCGTGATCGAGCTGGTGATCGATCTCAAGCAGCCAACCGCCGGAACGCACAGATACTACGCGCCGATTCATCAACGCGATATCGACCATTCTCAGTTCGCCTGGACGTTCCAGCGTTACCTCTACGATTGCATGCACGACTACCTGGTGGAGATGTTCCTGCAGACGCCGAAGAACAAGGACAGATGGAAGTGACCCCCGCCGGCGAGATTCTCGCCGTGGAGATCGGCCGCGCCGGCCCGGTGAGCTTCAGCCGGTTCATGGAAGTCGCGCTCTACCATCCGCAGCACGGCTACTACCGGCGCCGGCGCGATCCGTTCGGCAAGCAGGGCGATTTCTACACCGCCGAACAATTGCAGCCGGTCTTCGGGTTGCTCATGGCGGCGCGCACGCGCCAACTTTGCCGCGCCGCGGGCGTTGCGGCGGACCCGACAGTGGTGGAACTGGGCGCCGGACGCGGCGAGATGGCGGATGCATTCGCGCCGTGGCGCTACATCCCCATCGAGATCGGCGAGGGAAAACTGCCGGAACATTGGAGCGGCGTCCTGTTTTCCAACGAATTCTTCGACGCCCTGCCGGTGGAAGTGGTTCTCTTCCGCGGCGGCGAATTCCGCGAACAGCGCGTGGGATTTTCCGACGGTCGGTTCGTTTGGCAGACCGGCCAGCGCGCTGGCGATGAGACCGCCGATTATCTGGCGCGCTACTGCCCGCCGCCGGAGGAAGGCAACTGGTATGAGGCCGGCCTGGCCGCGCTTGAATGGATTCGCCGCGTTGCTGCGGCGCTCGATGCGGGCTGCGCGATCACCGTGGATTACGGATACACGCGTGCCGAAGCCGCGCGGTTTCCCATGGGCACGTTGATGGGGTACCGCTCGCACGTGGCGCGGGAAGACGTGCTCACCGATCCGGGCGAGCGCGACATCACCACGCACGTCAACTTCACGGCGATCGAGGAGCGCGGAGCGGAGTTGGGGTTGCGACGCGTCAGCTTTCGAACCCTGGCGCAAACGCTGCTGGACGCCGGTGAGGAAGATCGGTTCGCGTCCGTGCTCGAGGTGGACGATGCGGACGAGGCGGTGCGCCGCCGCATGCAACTGAAGACGCTGCTGGTGGGAATGGGCGAGACTTTTCGGGTGTTGGTGCAACGCAAAGAGGGAGCGGGAGAACCGGAGGGAGAAGCCTGAAACAATGAAAAAGGCCCCGAAAACCGGGGCCTTGGAGTGGAACTTGTTTGATCGCCCTTGCTCAGGGCGAACCCGGGACTACTTCTTTTTCTTCGGAGCAGCCTTTTTCTTCGCGGGTTTCTTAGTTGCGCTCTTCATCGATTGATTCTCCCTAACATCAAATTTTGCGACGTAAAAAAATCGCAATGTGATTCATATATAAGGTTGTTCGCGAAAAATGTCAAGAGAAAAATGCATTCTCGTCCACCGGGACCCCGATCGGAGGTGGACTCCATGTGTGCAACCGTCGCGGCGCGCGCGCGGTTTCCTCCGCGATGGCGCGGCGACGCCGCGCGAGTGCGCATCCGAACGTCCCGGATCGCATACAATAGCGAGTCATGATCCACTTCGTTCGTTATCACGCCGGCTCAGCCGTGTCCTACGGCATCCTGGAAGATGGCGCGGTTCGCGAGATCCGCGGCGATCCGTTCCACTACAGCGAGACCAGCGCTGTCCACCCGCTTGCCGAAGTGAAACTGCTGTGCCCGTGCCAGCCGGGCAAGATTCTCGCGGTGGGCGGGAACTATAAGAGCCACCTTGGCGCGCGGCCGCAGTTCGCGCATCCGGAGATCTTCTTCAAACCCGCGAGCGCGCTGCAGAACCCCGGCGATCCCATCCGCATTCCGCGCGATGCGATCGACGTTCACTACGAAGGCGAGCTGGTGGTCATCATCGGCCGGCGGCTTCGCGACGCAACGCCAGACGAAGCGGGCGCGGGAATCTTTGGCGTGACCTGCGGCAACGATGTCAGCGACCGCAACTGGCAGCACGGACCCGGCAAGGACCTGCAATGGTGGCGCGCCAAAGGCTCGGACACCTTCGCGCCGCTGGGACCGGCGCTGGTCACGGGCCTCGATTACGGCAATCTGCAGGTCGAAACGCGGCTGAACGGCGAAACGGTGCAAAAACAGACGACTGCCGATTTGATTTTCGACTGCCGGACCATCGTGAGCTGGATCAGCGGATGGGTGACGCTCGAGCCCGGCGATGCGATCTACACGGGAACGCCGGGCAGCACGCGCAAGCTCACGCCCGGCGACGTGGTGGAAGTGGAGATCGAAAGCATCGGCGTGCTGATGAACCCGGTAGAGTGAAAAATTGCGCCCGCAAGCGGGCGTTGGCAAGCTAGAGCATGCCCTACCGAAGCTGTGTTGTAATAGAAACAACTTTGCACTCTATGAGGGACATGGGGAAACGTCTTCGAAAGGCCTGGAAGCGCGCGCACTTGCGGGCCCGTGAGATCCGGATGATCGCCCGAGGGCTGGCCTCGACCGGCCATCCCGTGATGGCGCACGTGATTCCCATGCGGCGCTGCAATCTTTCCTGCACGTACTGCAACGAGTACGACGATCATTCGAAGCCGGTCTCGATCGAGATCATGTACCAGCGGCTCGATCGGTTGGCCGAGCTGGGAACCAGCATCGTCACCATCAGCGGCGGCGAGCCGCTGCTGCATCCCGACCTGGATCTGCTGATCGCGCGCATCCGCCGGCACGGGATGATCGCCGGTCTCATCACCAACGGGTATCTGCTCACCGCCGAGCGCATCCAGCGCCTCAACCGCGCCGGCCTCGAGCACCTGCAAATCTCCATCGACAACGTGATGCCGGACGATGTTTCGAAGAAGAGCCTGAAAGTACTCGACCGCAAGCTGTGCCTGCTGGCCGAGCACGCCGAGTTTCACGTCAACATCAACTCGGTGGTGGGCGGCGGCATACGGAATCCGCAGGACGCTCCGGTGGTCGGCCGGCGCGCGATCGAGCTGGGTTTCACTTCCACCATCGGCATCATTCATGACGGCGCCGGCCAGCTCCGCCCCTTGGGCGGCGAGGAGCGCGAAGTTTATATGGCCATGCGCGCGATGGAAAAATCCAGCTACGCGCAGATCAACTATTTCCAGGACAACATCGCGCACGGCAAAGAGAACGACTGGCGCTGCCGCGCCGGCGCGCGCTACCTCTATATCTGCGAGGACGGCCTGGTGCACTACTGCTCGCAGCAGCGCGGCTATCCGGCCAAGCCGCTGATGGAATACACGCTCGAAGACATCGCCCGCGAATACCACACCGCCAAAGCCTGCGCTCCGCGCTGCACGGTCGCCTGCGTGCACCAGATTTCCTATATCGACTTCTGGCGCGGAAAACAGAATCTGGCGCCGGCGGAAGTCGTGGCACCATCGCCTCAGGACCTGGTGCAACTGCGGTAGAGGGCGTGGCACAAGTTGTCCACGGCGGAGCGCCGAGCGCCGGTCAGTTCCAGAATCTCAGCCTTGGCCACAACTGCGCCAGCGGCCACTTCAACCCGCGCGCGATCACGATGGGATAATGCTCCCACGTCATCGAATACGGATGCTCCACACGCGGGCCGTACTCGACACTGCGAAACGCCGCCTCCAGACGCTTCCGATTGTAGGGCGCGCTGAGGACCGCGTCGTTGAGCCCCAGCACCAACATCACGTCGCCAGTGTATTGGCGCGGTCCCCAGTAGAAGTAGGTCTGGTTCGAACAAATGGCCTTCGGCAATCCGTAGCGCGGGCCAAAGAAGTCGATGGCGCTCGCTTCCCCGTAGTTCAAGGCGAAGATCGCGGCGTGGTTTCGCTCCTCCGGCGGCAGTGCGTGGTAGACGGCGGCCACTTTCCGCACCATCTCCTCCCATCCGAACATGTCGCCGAACTCCTCCTGCAAGGGGCCGGCTTCGGAGACATAGTCGCGCGGCGGCTGGATGCGGAGCGCCTGTTGGTAGCGCACCAGCTCATCCGGCGGCAGAAGCGGCAGCGCCATCGGAGCGGTAGTCAGTCCCACCACCACCAGCACGGCCGGCAAGGCGACGCGCACCCACCGGCTGGTGGCACGCCTCTCCCAGAACACGCCGCCCGCGGCAAACAACATCGGGTACGCCGGCGCCATGTAGTAGGTTTTGCCGTGAAGCGCGATCATCGTTCCCATCAACACTAGAAACGCCCAGCCGAGCGCGCGGTAACGCTTCGCCGCGGCGTCTCGCAACAGGAACCAGAGACCCGCCACCCAGACCAGGATGCTCACCGGCAGCATCACCAGTACCTGGCGACCCAGGAATTCGGCCGTCGTCAATGGGACGTTCTTGGACCGGGCGTTGCGCAGGTCCACAATGGTCGGCCAGCCATGCCGCGCCTGCCAGATCAGGTTCGGCAGGAACAGAGACAGGGCAATGGCGGCGGCTATCCACATCCAGCGATTCAGCAGCAGGCGCCGTTCGCCGCTCACTAGAAGTCCGGCTACCAAAGCCGCGCCGAAGAAGAGCATCGAGTGCTTGTTCTCAAGGCCGACCCCAGCCAGCACGCCCAGCCAGACCAGCAGTTGTGGCCGGTCGCGATTAATCGCCAGCAGCAGCACCCAGGCACACCCCATCCAGAACAGCGGTTCGAAGGCGTTCATGGTGAGGAGGGTGTCGGTCGCTAGGTAGACCGGGGCGATCAGCACCGAGAGACAGGCCAGGAACGTCGCAAAGCGGCCCCCGCCCAGCTCGCGGGTAATCAGTCCCGCCAGCAGAATCATGCAGCCGGCCGCCAGTGCGGGCAGCAACCGGATGGCAAGTAGGGAGTCGCCCAGGAGTGTGCGAGTGAGGCGCGCGACCAGGGCTATCAGGGGGGCATGATCGACGTAGCCCCAGGCGAGGTGATCGCCGCAGGCCAGGTAGTACATCTCGTCGCGAAAGTAACCGTAGGAGCCGCTGGTGAGTATGTGGACAGCCACGCCGGCAAGTGCGCAACCCGCCGCAATTGGCAGTCCTGCACGACGATCGGGCATTACCAGCGCGATCCGAGAAACCTCGTTGTTGGGGTTCGCTTGCTCTTCCACGCTGCTTTCAGGACCATTTCGTGTTTTGAACGAGCCCGGACGCCCGCCTTTCCGCTTTCCATGGACTATTCGATCAACATTTGTTCATTGCTGTGCGGTCGCGTTCGCGGTTATCTGCGGCGCATTGCCCAGGGGGTTGGGCAGGTGCCGCTCTTCGTAGTAGCCGGGTTGCACGCGCTCGACGATTTGCGCCACGCTGCGGTCGAGCACGCGGAAGTACGGCTGCGGGTTGAGGCCGATCCAGAACGCCCAGGCGATCAGCGGCAGAAAGACGGCGATTTCGCGCCAGTTCAGATCCGCCAGCGCGCTGTTCTTCACACCAACCTCGCCCAGCATGGTGCGCTGGAAAAGCCACAGGAGGTACGCCGCGCCGAGAGCGATCCCGACGACTCCCCAGAAGGCCCAGACGTGCGACACCTGAAACGCTCCGCCGAGGATGGTGATTTCGCCGATGAAGCCGTTGAGCGGCGGCATCCCCATCGAACTCAGCGCCGCCAGGCCGAAGACGAGCGTGAAGATCGGCATCACCTTGAACAGGCCGCCATATTGGACGATCTCGCGGGTGTGGCGCCGCTCATAGACCACGCCCACAATCAGGAACAACATGCCGGTGGAAATGCCGTGGTTGATCTGCTGGATGATGGAGCCCGCAATGCCCGCCGGGTTCAGCGCGAAAATGCCGAGGGTACAGAATCCCAGGTGGCTCACCGAAGAATAGGCCACCAGCTTCTTCCAGTCCTTTTGCATCAGCGAAGCCAGCGCGCCGTAAACGATGCCGATGATGGAGAGCACCGCCATCACGGTAACCACGGTATGGTTCTTGGCCGCGTCCGGCAGCAGCGGCAAGGAGAAGCGCAGGAAACCGTACGTCCCCATTTTCAACAGCACGGCGGCCAGGATCACCGAGCCCGCCGTGGGCGCTTCCGTATGCGCATCCGGCAGCCAGGTATGGAACGGGAACATGGGAACTTTGACGGCGAAGCCCACGAAGAACAGCCAGAACACCCACCACTGGGTGGTCACCGGCACCTGCGTGCGCAGCAATTCCACGATATCGAAACTGTAAGAACGGAATTGCATGAAGTGCTGGAAGTAGAGGATCAAAATGCCGAGGAACATGAGCACGCTGCCGATCAGCGTGTAAATGATGAACTTCATCGCCGCGTACTGCCTGCGCTGGCCGCCCCAGATGGCGATGATGAAGTACATCGGCACCAGCACGGTTTCCCAGAAAACGAAAAACAGCAGAAAATCGAGCGACATGAAGACGCCCAGCATGGCGGTTTGCAGCAGCAGGAAGAAGGCGTAGTATTCCTTGAGCCGTTCGTGAATGGCGCTCCAACTCGAGAGAATGGAAATCAGCCCGAGCAGCGTGGTGAGCATGACCAGCAGCAGGCCGAGGCCGTCGATTCCTAAATGGTAGGTGGCGCCGATGGAGGGAATCCAGGGCGCCTGTTCGACGAACTGAAAGTCCTTAGTGCGGTCAAAAAGGAAGACCAGCGGGAGGGAAACCGCGAAGCCGAGGAAAGCGGCGATGTTGGCCCACCATTTCACCGCGCGCGCATTCGACGACGGAATGGCGAGCAACACCAGCAGTCCGGCGAGCGGCGTGAACAGGACAATGGAAAGGATGTGGTCCATGACGGCGGCCAAGGAAGCCACATGGTAGCACCACTGCGGCAGCGGGCGGCTCGTCGAGTCCCGTCATGCCGCTGCGACGCGCTCGCGCACGTTGAACTCGAGTTTCCAGCGGCGGTTATCGCGGGCCACGCACCAGAGCTGCAATAGGCCGGTTTCCGTGATCACGGTTTCGAAGGAGACCGGCACCACTTCGGAAGAGGCCTCACCGGCGCCGAACGTCACCTCCATGGGAGAGAGCTCCTCAATCTCGCCGCTGAAGTCTTCGATGAGATCGCCGGGCTGATCGTTCTTGCGCGCGGCGGAAGTGAAGAACCGGAACTCGGCGGGCTCGCCGACCACCAGGCCGAACTCGCGGCCGGGGATACGCACGCCGGTGCCTTCCTCCATGCCGAACGGCACCACGGTGAGCGCCTTGATGGGAGCCGGAAACCCGGGCGCCGCGGGCATGGCGGTCCGGATGCCCACATAGTAGGTGCGAGGCACGCCGCCGCGGATGCGCACGCCGTGCCCGAGCCGCGCCAGGCCATGATAAGCGGCGCCACGCGCCACCGCGTGCATGAGGTCTTCGCCGCTGAGCGCCTTCACCGGTTCCAGACCCTCCCCGGCAAGCCAGCGATTGAGAGTGGACAGCAGACGCTCCCGCACCAAGCCAGCCTTGAGAATGCCGCCATTGAACAACACGTGGGTGGGGCAGGCAAGGCCGCTCGGTCCCCGGCGCACGGCTCCGTGTTCGGAGGTGGCCGCCGGCTGGCGCAGGAAACGCGCCAGGTGCCGTGTGATGGCCGGGTCGGCGGCATACGGCAGGCCGATTTCCTGCAAGCCGGCGCGGCGCTCAAGTGCCGGCATATCGTTGCTTTCGACCGAGGGCAGGAATCCCTCGCTCAGCACGCGGTCGATGTCGTCGCGGTGCAGGGTGGCTTTGATGGTGCCGCCCACCAGGCCGCTGCCTTTACCGAGTATCGTCACCGGCTGCTCGCGGAGCTTGGAGCCGGGCTCCAGCAGTTTTTCTTTCGCGATGCGGCAGTTGCTCCATAGGGTCTGCAACTGGCGGCTGTCGATGCGCGTGCCCTTCTCCGCGAGACGCTGGGAAACCGTGGCCGCCAGCGCCAGGTCGATGTTGTCGCCGCCCAGCAGAATGTGCTCGCCCACGGCCACCCGATCGAGCGTCAGTTCGCCGGCGCGCTCGGTGATCGCGATCAAAGTGAAGTCCGTGGTGCCGCCGCCGATGTCCACCACCAGGATCAGATCGCCCACCTGCACGCGCTCGCGCCAATCGGGATGGCGTTCGATCCAGGCATAGAAGGCGGCCTGCGGCTCTTCGAGCAATGTGAGATTCCGGTAGCCGGCCTGTTGGGCGGCCTCCAGCGTCAGTTCCCGCGCCACCGCATCGAAGGAAGCCGGCACCGTCACCAATACCTGCTGCTCGGCGAATGGAGCCTCCGGAAGCGCCGAGTCCCAAGCCTGGCGCAGGTGCTCCAGGTAGCGCCGGCTGGCCTCGACGGGCGAAATCTTCTCGACGCCTTCCGGAGCGCGAAACGGCACCAGTGGCGCGGTGCGGTCCACACCGGAATGCGATAGCCAGCTCTTGGCCGATGACACCAGCCGGCCGGCATTCTCGGCGCCTCGCTTCTGCGCCAACTGCCCCACCACGAAATCGCGGTTCGTGTCCCAGGGCAGCGCCAGAGATCCAGCCGGAAAGTCGGAGCTGCCGGCTAGGTAGAGAAACGACGGCAGCAGATCCTCCTCGCGCACTTCGCCGGGATTGGTAAGCTGCGGAATCGCCATGACTTGGACGTTCGCCGGGGCGAAGGGATCGGCGTCCGCCCGGATCGCCGCGAATGCCAGCGCCGAGTTGGTGGTGCCGAGATCGATTCCAATAACGTATGTAGATTCCATTGGCATTTACTCGATTTCCGCGGGAGTGTCCTGCCTGGCGCCGGGCGCCGGGCGGCCTTGAAACAGCACGTCGAGGAAACAGCGGAATATAAGAAGGATACCTCTCAAAGACTGGGCACCTGGATTCAGGATAGCGTGTCGGCGGCGCCTCCAGCACCATAACCATGTCGTCTACCGTACCGAACCTACCGCAGTGCGATTGCTCTCATCCTGGCTCCCCTGATAGACTTAAGGGGTTCCGTCTTTTCCAACTCGGGGTCCCAATTTGAAGGTCTGCGTTCTTATACCTGTTCTTTTTCTCGGTGCTGTGGCGATGGCGGAGGAGTCTTCCGACGGCGCCGAGGCAATCGTGCGCAATTATTGTGCGGCGGCGCAGAACCAGGCGGATTCATCGAGGGCCTCGACGATGGAAGTGGAAATCCACGGCGCGCTGCCGAAACTCAGCAAGACCGGCAAGCTGCACGCCCTGCGCCGCATCTCGACGCTGGGCCGCATCACCTACCAGGTGCTTGGGTTTGAAGGCGACGGAACGGTCAAGCGCGACCTGATTGCCCGTTATCTGGCCGCCGAAATCGGGGCGCAGCAGGATCGTAAGGCCGCCATGGCGGTGACGCCGGATAATTATCGCTTCCACTTCAAAGGCCGCTCGGAACTGGACGGCCGCGACGTTTACTGGTTCCAGGTGGCGCCGAAACACAAAACGGAAGGTCTTTTTAAGGGCGATCTGTGGATCGATGCCGCCAGCTACCTGAAGGTGCGGGAATCGGGTTACCTGGTCAAGAATCCGTCTTTATTCCTGCGGCGGGTCGCCTTCACGCGAAAATACGAAATCCGCGACGGCCAGTCCGTGCCGCTGCGGATGGAAAGCGTGGTGGACACGCGACTGGTGGGGCGCGCGGAGCTGACCATCGATTACAGCAACTACGCATTGGATGAAACCGATGCGGTCGACGAAGCACGGTAACCGGCGGCAAGCGCCGGGTGGGGGGAATGCATGCGAACGCTATTTCTGAATCCGCCGTCCTTTGAAGGATTCGATGGAGGCGCCGGCTCGCGCTGGCCGGCCTCGCGCGAGATTGAATCCTACTGGTATCCCGTGTGGCTTTGCTATCCCGCCGGCATGCTGGCGGACAGCAAGGTGCTGGATGCGCCGCCGCACAAGATTTCCATCCCGCAAACCGTCGAAATGGCGAAGGATTTCGAACTGCTGGTGCTCTACACTTCCTCGCCGGGCTTGCAGGTGGATATCAAGATGGCGGAGATGATGAAGGACGCGAACCCGAAGCTGCGGGTGGCGTTCGTCGGCCCGCCGGTCACCATCGAGCCGGAAAAAACGCTGCGCTCCACCACCGCGATCGATTTCGTTGTGCGCCGCGAGTTCGATTACCAGATCGCGGATTACGCCAAGGGCAAGCCGCTGGCCGAGTTGCCGGGCGTGAGCTTCCGCCGCAACGGCGACATCGTCAACAATCCCGAGGGCCCGGCGATTGAGGATCTGGATGCGCTGCCCTGGGTAACCAAGACCTACAAGCGCGATCTCGACATCACGCGGTACAACGTCCCGTTCCTGCTCAACCCTTTCATCTCGTTCTACACCAGCCGCGGCTGCCCGGCGCTGTGCACCTTCTGCCTGTGGCCGCAGACGCATTCCGGCCACCGCTGGCGGCTGCGCTCGGCCGACGACGTGGCCGCGGAAGCCCGCTACGCGCTCGAGCAGTTCCCCAATATCAAGGAAATCTTCTTCGACGACGATACCTTCAACTACCGCAAGGACCGCACCATCGAGTTGTGCAAGAAGCTGAAGCCGCTGAAGTTCACCTGGTCCTGCACGTCGCGCGTCACCACCGATTACGACACGCTGAAGGCGATGAAGGAAGCCGGCTGCCGGCTGCTGATTGTGGGCTACGAATCGGGCGACCAGCAGATCCTGAAGAACATCAAGAAGGGCGCCACCATCGATATGGCCGAGCGCTTCACCGCCAGCTGCAAGAAGCTAGGCCTGACGATCCACGGCGATTTCATCATCGGCCTGCCCGGCGAAACGCGGGACACGATCCGCAAGACCATCGATTTCGCCAAGCGGATGGACACGGACACCATCCAGGTCTCGATCGCCCATCCCTATCCAGGCACCGAGTTTTACGATTACGCCAAGAAGAACGATCTGCTCACCATCGATGCTCTGACCGATGAAGCCGGCCACCAATTGCCGGTCGTGATCTACCCGGGTCTGGACCGCGCCGAGCTGGTGGAGTGGGTGGAGCGCTTCTACGGCGAGTACTTCTTCCGCACGCGCGTGATCTGGCGCATCGTCAGGAAGGCCATCTTCAATTCGAGCGAGCGGCGGCGGTTGACGAAGGAAGCACGCGAATACATGGCGCTTCGCTCCAAGCGCAAGAAGTTCGTGGCGGGCCACAAGGCCGCCGCGGCGCCGGCGCCGGTTTCTTCCGGCGATTAACCCGTTCGATGACCTCGGAAAACGCGCGGTTGCGCAGCAAGACCTGGGCCTGCGCCACTATCGTAGTGCTGACCCAGGTCTTCGGCAATTTCTTTCTCAAACGCGGCATGCCGGCCGAACTCCCTTCGCCGCTCTCCTACCTCACGGTGCTGTTTCGGCCTTGGGTGGCACTGGGCGTAACGTTGCTGGTGGTGTGGCTGCTCTCGCGCATGACGCTGCTGAGCTGGGCGGACTTGAGCTACGTGCTGCCCGCGACGTCGCTCGGCTATGTGCTGGTGGCGTTCGTCGGGCGCTGGCTGCTCGATGAACGGATCACCCGTCAGCGCTGGGCCGGCATTTTGTTGATCGTGGCCGGCGTGGCGCTGGTGGGGGGCGGCAGTGCGCCGCAGACCTTTCGCGGGAATTCTGGTGGACCCTCATGAAGTGGCTGCTGATTGCCATTATCGTGGCCGCCACCAGCGTGGGTGAGGTGCTGCAGGCCATCGGCATGCGGCGGCATGGGGAGATTCGCGACTTCCGGCCCGGCGCTCTCGGCCGCGCGGCAAGCACGCTGGCGCGCAACGGCGTCGTCATCGGCTCGGTGGTCGCGATGGCGGTTTCGTTCTTTGCCTACCTCGGGCTGCTGTCGTTCACAGACCTCAGTTTCGCCGTCCCGGTCACCGCGGTCACCTACGTTGTCGAAACGGCTTTGGCCAAGTACGTTTTGAAGGAGCGCGTCAACTGGCTGCGCTGGGCCGGCGCGGCCGTCGTCCTCTGCGGCGTGGCGCTGGTTTCGCTGTGATCCTGCTTGCGCTTCCGGCGCTGGCGGCGGCCGCCTACTATCTGCTGGCGCTGATCGCCGCAGCGCGGTGGAGCGGGCCGGCACCGCGGCAGCGTACGCCGTATGCGCCCCCCATCTCCATTCTCAAGCCCATTCACGGCCGCGACCCTGGCTTTTACGCCTGCATACGATCCCACGCGGCGCAGCACTATCCCGAGTTCGAAATTCTGTTCGGCGTCAGCGATCCCGCCGACCCGGCGATCGAAGACATCGAGAGCTTGCAGCGCGAGTTCCCCAACCTGCCGATTTCCATCACCCGGGTTTCCACCACGGCGCCGAATGCCAAAGCGGGCGTACTGGCGGAACTGGCGCGCCAGGCCCGCCATGAGGTTCTGCTGGTGAACGACGGCGACATTTTCGTTCCGCCCGGTTATCTCGACGACGTGGTGGCGCCGCTTTCCAATGCCGGAACCGGGCTGGTGACGTGTCTCTATCGCGCGCACGGCGGCTCCCCGGCAACCCGCATGGAGGCCCTCGGCATCGCTACCGATTTCGCTCCCAGCGTCCTGGTGGCGCGGCTTTTGGGTGTGGCCGAATTCGCTCTCGGTTCCACGATGGCCTTCCGCGCCGAGACGTTGCGCGATATCGGCGGCTTTGAGACCATCTTCGATTACCTGGCCGACGATTACCAGCTCGGCCGCCACATCCACCAACTCGGGCTGCACATCGCGTTCGCGGACGTGGTGGTGGAAACCAACCTGGGCGCCGGTTCGTGGCTCGATGTCTGGCGGCACCAGTTGCGCTGGGCGCGCACCATCCGCGTCTCGCGGTTTTCCGGCTACTGCGGGTCGATCGTCACCCACGCCACCTTGTGGAGCCTGGTGGCACTGTTGGCCGGCGCGTGGTGGGCCGCTATTCCGGCCCTGGCGCTGCGCATCGCCGCGGGCGTTTGGGTCGCGGCCGAAGTTCTGGAAGATAGCAATGCGGCCCGCAGTTCGGCGCTCATCCCCTTCCGCGATCTGTTCGGGAGCGCCATCTGGGTCGCCGGACTTTTCGGCGAGACGGTGGAATGGCGCGGCCTCAAGCTCCGCCTCCGCCCCGACGGAAGGATTCAACCCAATTAGATAGCTTCAGACCCGATTATGTTAAAATAGGGTTCTGGAGGGTGTCGTGATTCTGCTGCTTTTTGGGCCGCCGGGCTGTGGTAAAGGCACGCAAGCGACTTCGCTTGCTGAAAAATTCCGCATTCCCGCCATCTCCACTGGTGAAATGTTCCGCGCCGAATGTAAGGCGGGAACGGAATTGGGCAAGCAGGCCAGCGCCATCATGCAGGCCGGCGGCCTGGTGGGCGACGACATTGTCAACGGCATCGTAGCCAGCCGCATTTCGCGGCCGGACTGCAAGAACGGCTTCCTGCTGGATGGCTACCCGCGCACCGTGCCGCAGGCGCAGAACTTCGCGAAGCTGTTGGCCGAGCGCGGCCTGCCTGAGCCGGTGGTGATCCACCTCGACGTGCCGGACAGCACTCTGGTGGCGCGTTTGACGGCCCGCCGCCAGTGCCCCAAGTGCCTGAAGATCTATAACCTGCAGTCGCAACGGCCGCGTACCGCGGGTTATTGTGACGACGATGGTTCGGGGCTGCTCACCCGCGAGGACGATCAGGAATCGGTCATCCGCGACCGGCTATATGCCTACAGCCAGCTCACCGGTCCGATTCTCGAATGGTACGGGTATGCGCGTGTCCACACCGTGGACGGCGCCCAGGCGCCGGCGCTGGTGGCGCGCTTGATCGAAGAGGCTGTAATCGAAGCCACCGGCACCATTCCCGTGGCTGCCCGCTACTAGCCGGCTCGCCCGCCGCGCGAAGGTCCAACCAGCGAATTCCCGGAAACGGACACTCGCGCTTGATACGATTGGCGCGTCGGTCAATGCCTTCAATCACTTGCGCGAGTCCCCTGAACGGATCGGCGATTGCACTGCTGATCGGCAGATGCTCACTCTCCTGAGGGATTTTCGCTACTCCTTGCGCACATTGCGCAAGGCGCCCGGCTTCACCATCGTGGCCCTGCTCGTCCTCGCGCTCGGCATCGGAGCGAACACCGCTATCTTCAGCGTCGTCAATTCGGTAGTGCTGCGGCCGTTGCCGTACCCCGGCGCCGATCGCCTCGCGCTGATCTGGGAGACGGATCTGAAGGACGGCATCAAGCGGGAAGGGCCGTCCGCGCCGAATTTCCTCGATTGGAAGGAGCAGAGCCAGTCCTTCGAGGACATGTCGCTGCTCGAAGTCGGTACGGGCACGGTGACCGGTGAGGGCGAGCCCGAGCAGGTGACGGGTCTGCGCGTCACCACGAATTTTCTGTCGATGCTCGGTGCCCGCACCGTTCTAGGACGCGGCTTTACGGCGGCGGAGGGCGCAGGTCAAGCGCGCTACCCGGTCGCCGTGCTCACCAACGGTTATTGGAAACACCGCTTCGGCGCCGACCCGCGCGTCATCGGCCGTACCTTTATCCTGAATAGCGAGCCGTACACCGTGATCGGCGTGCTCGCTCCGGACTTTTGGCAGCCGCTGCCCAGCGACATTTACGTGCCATGGCCAATCGCGCAACTGCGCGCCAAGAGCCGCGTGTCGCACGAGTTCGGTCTTATCGCCCGCCTGAAGCCGGGCATCACGTTCACCCAGGCGCAGGCCGAGTTGAGCACCATCGCGCGCCGCATCGATGCGCAGACTCCCGGACTGGCGGGCTGGGATGTGGCCGTGGTGGGGATGAAACAGGCGCTCTTCGAGTACATTCGGCCCGCGTTCCTGTTGCTCCTGGGAGCGGTGGGGCTGCTGCTGCTGCTGGCCTGCGTGAACGTGGCGAGCCTCCTGCTGGCGCGCGTCACGGGCCGGCGCAAGGAGATGGCGATTCGCGCGGCATTGGGCGCGCGGCGCGGCCGTCTGATGGCGCAAATCCTGAGCGAGAGCCTGCTGCTCAGCCTTGTTGGAGGCGCGCTGGGAGTCTTCTTCGCCGTCTGGGGTGTCGGCCTTCTGAGCGCGGCGCTGCCCGGCACGCTTCCGATGGCGGAGGCCGGAACTGAGATTGTGCGGCCGGTGATTAGCGTGGATATCCGCGCGCTCGCCTTCGCGCTGCTGATCTCAACCGGGGCCGCGCTGATTTTCGGGCTGATTCCCGCGCTCTATGTCGCCCGCGCCAACGTGAATGACGCGCTGAAGGCAGGCGGCCGGACGTCCGCACCATCGCCTGGCCGGACGGGTGTGTGGAGTTTCCTGGTGGCTGGAGAGGTCGCTCTCGCCACTATGTTATTGATCGGCGCCGGACTCGCCATGAAGAGCTTCGTGAATCTACAACACGTGAATCCGGGGATACGGCCCGATCATGTCCTGACATTTCGCATGCGCCTGCCCACTGACAATCTCTACAAGAGCGATCGCGAACAAGCCGACTTCTATCGGCGCGTGCTCGACAAAGTGGAACAGATACCCGGCATCCAATCCGCCGGACTTACCGATGTGCTTCCGCTCGGTCAACAAAACAACCGGGAGTACTTCGCGATCGAAAGGCGCCCCCTGCCGCCGGGGCAATGGCTGGTGGCCGACTTCCGGCGAGTCAGTCCGCGGTATTTCGACACCATGGGAATCGCGCTGCTGCGGGGGAGACTGGTTTCCGATCGCGATCGACGCGACGCTCCGCCGGTGATTCTGATTGACGAAACACTGGCGCGCCAGTATTGGCCGAATGAGAATCCGATCGGCCAGCGCATGCGGTTGTGGGGTGAATTCCGGGAAGTCGTCGGCATGGTGGGCCAGGTGCATCATTATGGCTTGGAAAAACAGCCCGAGCCCACCATCTACGCGCCCTACGATCAGATGCCGGATAAGGCCATGGCGCTGGCCGTGCTCACGACGATGCAGACCGAGACCGTGGTGAGGGCCGTGAAAGAGGCCGTGTGGTCGGTCGATCGGGGCCAGCCGGTGTTTCAGATCCGCAGCATGGGCGAGTATCTGTCGCTGGCCGGAACGGCGCCTCGCATATCGACCATACTGCTGGCGGTTTTCGCGGGCATCTCGATGCTATTGGCCGCGCTCGGGATCCATGGAGTTGTTTCCTATGCCGTTGCCCAGCGGACGCGCGAATTCGGACTTCGTATGGCGCTTGGTTCCACGCCTGGGCAGCTCAAGGCGCTGGTAGTGCGGAGCGGTGTCAAGACCGCGCTGATTGGTCTGGTGACCGGAATGGCCGGCGCCGCCGCGCTGGCATCGGGCCTGCGAGCGCTGTTCTACGGCGTGGAGCCGCTCGATCCCGCCGTAATGGCTGGAGTCGCCGCGTTGCTCCTTGCGGTGGCGCTGATCGCGAACTACGTTCCGGCGCGGCGCGCAACGCGTATCGATCCGATGGAGGCGCTGCACAGCGAGTAGCCGGATCCGTGGAACGTGACGGGGATCTGCCGAGATGGCGTCCCCAGGGGGATTCGAACCCCCGTTACCGCCGTGAAAGGGCGATGTCCTAGGCCGGGCTAGACGATGGGGACTGGCGGATCAAGCGAAGAAGGACACTCTTACTGTAGCGTCGCGAGCGGGCGTGAGTCAACTCACGCCTCTGTCCCGCTCCGAACGGAGCCGCGACCACAGGGAGCGGTCCTTTCGATAGAACCGAATCTTTTGTCCTGGCCGCTGAAGAATGGGGAGAATGTGGTGGACGACGGGGGGCTCGAACCCCCGACCTCTGCATTGCGAACGCAGCGCTCTCCCAACTGAGCTAGTCGCCCACGAACGTGACTTCCGTTCACTATGATACCAAATCGTCCGCAATGCGCCTGCGCAACGCTCTGGGCGAGGGGAGCTGAGCGCTGGCATCGAAGGGCACGAACCGAACTCTTCCCGATGCCTGGACTACGTCTTGTGTTTGCGGCGGTTCGCCCAATACTTTTTCATGCGCTCGGACACCTCCGCGCGCTCTTGCAAGTTCATTGACTTGCGACCACGGCGTTTGCCGCTGTTGGGAAGCCGGGGTAATTCGCCACCGGCGCGCTGCAGTGCCTCTAACGAGGCAATCGCGCGCTCCAACTTTTCCTTCTCAGCGTATAAGTCCTCAAGAGCCTTAGATAAATCCATTGCACTAAATGCCGCACTCTGCGGTAACCCTAACGATTACTCGATGTTACATCAGTGGTTGCGCACTTTGCTATAGCCGATGGTTATTAACGGAGCAGGAAAGGCCAATGCGGTACTATTTTGAGGGCGTGCTGAGTAATGGCTATATACAGCCCAACTCCCAGTAGCAATAGTACAGCTATGACGATTATACTGACGGTTTTCCACGGGAATCGCCGGTTCTCGCGGTGCAGCGTGAGTATGTACGCTGCGAAGACTCCCACGTAAAACAACAGGCACATGGGTAGCGCAAACAGCAGCATGTTGAATGCATCCGGGGCTGGAGTGACAATGGCGGCAAGGATGAAAATTAACAGGATGGCGTAACGGCTATGTTTGATTAGGAATGAAGGACTGACAATTCGCAGTAGTGTTAGGAAAAATATAACTACAGGAAGTTCGAACACCAAACCGATTCCCAACACCACGTTGACAAACATGGCGAAATACTCGCTGACTGACACGAAGGGAACGATGTCCATGCCATGGCCCATTCCCAACAGAAACTTGAGGGCTACTCGAAACGCGACGAAATAGGCGAACAGGCCGCCCAGGATGAACAGCCCCGCGGAGGACACGATGAACGGCACCGCCCATCGGCGCTCCTTGCGGTACAGCCCGGGAGAGATGAAGGCCCACACCTGGTAAACCACCCACGGCGACGCAAGGAAAATGGCGCACACCAGAGGCAGCTTGAACCAGATGATGTTGATGGTTTCCATGGGCGTGATCTGCACCAGGCGCGGCTCGTAGCCGAGCGACTTCAGCGCGGTCACGGCGGGTTGCTTGATGATGTTCCATAATGGGCCGGAGAACGAGAAGCTCACGCAAAATGCGACGGCGGCGCCGACCAGCGCGGAGATGATGCGCTTGCGCAGTTCCTCAAGGTGTTCGAGGAAGGACATGCGCAACATGCCTTCTTCTTCTTCGCCGCCCGGCGGCGGAGGCGGCCCGCCCCCCATCCGCCGCCGGGCTCTCGCGAGCGCGCCTTCGCCGGCAGGCATAGAGCCGCGCGGGGGCTTGGCGCCCCCCATTTGTTCTTCGGACGAATCCATTCGCTACGCTTGCTGTTCCGCGTTTGTCGCAGCCGGAGTTGGAGAATGATCTCCGGCGGCTATAGCCGCGGGGCCGGAACTCAGCCCCACATGTTCCGTCGCCGGATCGTGGGCGATCGTTCCTTCCGGTGCGACAACTACGGGTGATTCAGCGCCCTCAGTTGCGGATGCGCTTGCAGTGGACGGGTCGGCGGCTGGCTCTAAAGATGGGGCGACGTACGCGCCATCATAGGTTGTGTCGTAGGAAGAGTAGTCATAATTGTAAGTATCATACTGATATTGATTGACCACCTCCTTGATTCCCGTTTCAGCCTCCAGGTTTTTCATTTCGCGGTCAAAGGTCGCCTTCAATTCGTTGGAGGCGCGCCGGAATTCGGTCAATGCCTTGCCGACCTTTCGTCCGATCTCAGGAAGTTTCTTTGGACCGAACAGGATGAGCGCCACCAGGAAGATCAAAATAAATTCCTGGGGGCTGAAGTTTCCAAAAATCATGCCGATTCCTCCAGCAAGGTCTTCCGAACCAATGATAGCACGCGCGCCATGATGGGCCGCGTGCTGTGTGCGGGGGGGCGCGCGAGAGAAGCGTAGCGCAAGTCGTGCTGGGTCGAGAAAACGAAGGGCAAGCCGGAAAAAGGAAGGACGTCAAAACTGCGGGGCAGGCCGCGGACCCGCCCCGCGAGTCTCGTAACTACATGCCGCTCTGCGCGGCTTCGGTGCTGAACTCGACCTTGGTGGTCGAGCCGCCCAACTGGATGGCGGCAACGCGATCCGTCTTACCTTCGCGGAAAGCATCGACCGCCGTGTGGGCGAACTTCGTGGTGACAGTTTCCACCTTGGCGGGCGCCGTCACCGACTTACTGGTGCGGACGTCGGTAAAGGTCGCGGTGCCATTTTCGACTTTGAGCCTGTATTCGCCGGGAGCCAACTGCAGGGTGCCGACGACGGCTTGCTGATCGAAAACAACGTTATAGCTCTTCGTGCCCGCCAGAGCCAAGCTGCAAGCAGACACAAATCCAACCAACAACAGCGTTTTTTTCGTCATATCCGAGAGTTTCCTTGAGGTTTAGTTCCTGTGGCAATACTGGGCGCACAAGATGTTTTTGTCTTGCGTCCAACCCTTCGGGTAGGTTGCGGTTTCTGCCTATAGGACGCCACGCCAGCGCCCGAAGTTTCAATCCAAGGATCTTATTCGGGTTATTTCGTACTCGCCGCTTTGTAATTGAATTAGGAAGGATCGGCGTGCCCGGATCCTACAGCTCCAGCGTGCGAACGATCCCCGACACATCGGGGATGCCTCCGCGACGCAGGAAGCCGGTCAGTTCACGGGCGACGTGGCCGTACCGGCTGAGAAGACGGCGGAGCAGGCTTCGAGCTTCGAACCTGCCGCGTCAGGAGTGCAATTATATGCCACTATGCGCGGCGGCTCCGGTGCCGAACCTAAGCTTGGTGGTGGAACCACCCAACTGGATGGCCGACACGCGCTCGGTCTTGCCGTCGACGACGGTGTCGACCGCTGTACTGGCAAACTTCTGATTTGCCGTTTCCAACTTGACCGGCGCCGACACCGACTTCTTGGTGCGGACGTCGGTAAAAGTTGCGGTGCCGTTTTCCACGGTCAGCTTGTACTGGCCGGGAGCCAACTGCAAGGCGCCGACGGCTGCGGGCTGATCGAAAACAATGGCATAACTCTTCGTGCCCGCCAGGGCAAGGCTGCAAACAGACACGAACACGACCAAGAACAGCGATTTTTTCGTCATAGTTCTAGAGTTTTCCTCGAGACTGATGATCCTGTGGCTCGATAAAACACTTGGCGCACAAGATGTTTTTGTCTTACGTCCAACCTTCTGGGTTAGATTGCGCTTCTGCGTGTTAAGGCGCCAGGCCAATGGCCAAGGTTACTATTCAGAGCTTTTTTGTCCGGTACTTTCTGTACTGGTCGTTTTATGATTGCTTATTCTAAGCGGCTTACAGCTCTAGCGTGCGAACGATCCGCGACACATCGGAGATGCCTTCGCGGCGCAGGAAGCCTGTCAATTCGCGGGCGATGCGGATGGGGGACTGGGGATCCCAGAAGGTTGCGGTTCCAACCTCGACGGCGGTAGCGCCGGCGATGAGAAACTCAGCCGCGTCGACGCCGGTCGCGATGCCGCCCATCCCCACCACCGGAATGCGCACCGCCTGGGCCGCCTGATAGACCAGCCGCAGCGCGATCGGTTTGATGGCCGGGCCGGAGAGCCCGCCGAAACCGGCGCCGATACGCGACCGGCGCGTACGCGCGTCGATGGCCAGAGCCACGAAAGTGTTGACCAGCGAAATGGCGTCCGCGCCGGCGGCTTCGGCGGCCTGCGCGAAAGGTTCGATGGCGCTCACGTTGGGTGAGAGCTTGACGATAAGGGGCCGGCGCGCCACACGCCTGGCCGCCGTCACCACTTCGCCGAGCAGCGCCGGGTCGCTCGAAAAGTAGATCCCGCCGTGTTTCGTGTTGGGGCAGGAGACATTCAACTCGTAGCCGGCAACACCGGGGTAATCCTCCAGCACCCGCACCACTTCGGCGTAATCCTCGCAGGTGAAGCCGAAGACATTGACGAACACAGGCGTGGTGAGCCGGGCCAGCAACGGCAGCTTGTCCTCGACAAAAGCGTGGACCCCGATATTCTGCAGCCCGATGGAATTGATCATGCCGCATTGGGCTTCCACAACGCGCGGCGGCGGATTGCCCTCGATGGGCTCTCGCGATAGCCCCTTCACTACCAGTCCGCCGAGCGCGTTGAGATCCAGCAGCGAAGCGAACTCCACGCCGTACGCGAAAGTGCCGGAGGCGGCGATGATCGGATTGCGCAGCGGGATACCGCACAGGCTGGTCGAGAGCGCGGGGTCTCGGGCGACGCTCATTCCGCTAGCGCCTCCGCCAGCACGCGGCCCGTCGATGAAGAAGGCGGTGCGACGCCACAAGCGCGGGCCAGCGTGGGAGCCAGGTCCACCGCCTCCACCGGCGATTCAAACGACCCGCTGCGAAACCGCGAGCCGTAAAAGCAAAGCGGCACGCTGGTGTCGTAGTTGTACAGCGAGCCATAGGAGATGCCGCGCCCCTGGCCATAGTCTTCCACGTATTCCGGCCGGTAGGACAGCATAACGTCGCCGCAGCGCCTGAGGTGGAAGCTGTTACGGAAGCGGCGCTCCCATTCGTCGCGGCTGGAACAGGCGCCGCCGGCGGTATAGTATCCGGCGACGGCGGGGTGTTCGAGAGCCGCGGCCGCAGCGGCTTGCCGCAGCGGTTCCAGGTCGCGCGCCGTTCCGCCGTCCAGGTACAGGAACGGGTAGAGATATTTCTGCACGTGTCCGAGATTGCGGTCGCGCAAGGCGCTCTCCACGGCCTGCGCCACACTCTCACCCTCCACGGCCATGCGGGAGCGGGCGCTGGGGCTGGGCGCGGGGGGTGCTCCATGGCAACCGGCCAAGGCGAGATCGAATCCCTTGTCGCCCAGCGTTCGCCGCAACTGGGTCAGTAGCGATTCCATCTGCAGGTCGAGCTGGAGCGTCATCTGCTGCATCAGCGGCGAGAAGGCGCCGGTCTCGAATCCCAGCCGGGCGGGTGCGGAGACCACCAAACAGACGAAATCGAAACTGCCCGACTGCCCGAGCCGTTCGTTGGTTGCCAACTCGCGCAAGAACTCGAATTGTGCCGCCGCCGCGAACGGCGAAGACTGGTACAACTCGTCGAAAACCTTTGGATGGGCCGCATTATAGGTGAGCTCGCGCAGCGGCTTCGATCCGGCCGGCGCCCCGGCCGCCAGCCACCCGGCGCCGTGCAGCGCGTCAATCGGCCGTTGCGTGTTGAATGGGCTCAGCCAGTCCGGCGCAGTGCCCAGCGTGTTGAATCGGCCCTCCCGATCCTGCCAGAACAGCCGCGCCGCCGGGTGCGAAGCGACCAAGCCGGCTTGAGCCGCGTCCGGGGCGACCACGTAGACTCGAGTACCGGCCTCGGCTGCGATCTGCCCGGCCACCGTGGTCGCCAGCAGTTCTTCTTCGGAGGCTTTCACCGTTTGCCGCCAACGGTGATCCCACCAGGAGTCGGCCACGATACCATGCTCGGCGGGCCATGCGCCGGTGGCCAGCGTCGCCAGCGTGGTCGCTGGAAATGTGCTGGCCAGGTGCCGGCAGTCTGGAAAATACGCGCCGGAAGTTAATAGCTTCCGGAACCCACCATTGGTTAGTTTACCCCACGCGGTTTCCAGGAAATCCGGCCGCAAAAGCTCGATCAAAACCAATACGAACAAGTTGGGCCGCGGCGTTAAGCCCCAAGTTTTGAGCGACATACCGCCCATCATCGAGACAGTGAAGGTTCGCCGGCATATGTCCATGAAAAAAGAGTTTATCAGAGCCGGAGGTTGATGTTATAGTGTTGTTTCTTTCGAGGCGAAAATTGGGTCACAGTACCGGTTTATGGTGCGACGGGCTGAGGCGTGTGCGATGAACAATAATGATAGCGTGCTAGGACTTGCGGAGATCCGCCGCAACCGGGGCATCTCGCTCCAACAGATTGCCGAATTGACCAAGATCGGCGTCAGGTCGCTCGAAGCCATTGAGCAGGGCGATTTTCGCCGGCTGCCCGGCGGCATTTACAACACCAGCTACATACGCCAGTATGCCCGCGCCATCGACTACGATGAATCCATCTTGCTGGCGTTTTACCACCAGCAGACCGGCGGCGTGAAGGACGTAGTGCCGGTCCAGCGACCCGCCCCCGGGAGTTTCCGCCCGGTGCCTTCGATTTTCAACTGGTAACGCCGTGGCGCGGGCAGTCCTGCCTGCTGTGTCGAGAATCGTCTCGACATTTCTTCTCTTCTGCGCGACACTCTGGAGCCCGGCTACCCCGCCGTTTGCTTTTCCGCCATCCGCGCGGCGAATTTGGCCACGTTGATGATGGCGCGCTCGTGCGTGCCCTCGCCGATCTTTTCCTTTGCGTCCCAGGCTTCCACGCGGAACTTGACGCGGCGCTCCACCACCTCGGTGATTTCCGCCGTGATGTTCACCGTCGCGCCGATGGGCGCGGCCGTCAGGTGGAAGACGTTGACGTGGGTTCCCACCGTGTCGTATCCCGTTTCGAGTTGCGGCAGCACCGTGTCGCGGCAGGCGCGCTCCATCAGGCCGATCATGTTGGGAGTCGCCAGGACGCGGGGACCCTCCGCGCCGAGAAAGCTGGTGGCGTTTTCCGCCGTCACCAGCACGCGCTTTTCCGCTTTGGTTCCGATCGCGATGTTGTGCATAGCGTGGATTATGCGCCTGCAAGCCCGGCCAGCACGCCGCGCATGTAGCGGAACGAGCGCTCGACGCCGGGCAGCGGGTCGTCGGCGTTGATTTCGTATTCCAGGTTCACGCAGCCCTGATAGCGGATCTTCTTGAGTTCCCGAAAAATGTCCGGCACCGGTATCTGGCCGTCGCCCACGTCGCACTGGCTGTCCTTGTCGGTCAAATCTTTCAGATCTTTGATGTGCATATCGAACAGTCGGGCGCCGGCCGGTGCGATGATATTCAGCGGATCGTTGGCATAGGTGGTCTTGCCCGATCGCGCGGCAACCGCGTCCTCCAAGGCGCCGACGATTTCCGAGTTGGATGTGTTGGCTCGATCGCCCTTCCGCGCGGCCTCCGCCGCCAGCAAGCGGGGCATGCGGACCGCGCGATACGCGTGCCCGACATCCATGCACAGGCCGCAGCGCGGGTCGAGACCGCTCACCGCCTCCAGCACAGACTGCGCGCTGGGGAAATGCCGGTCCTCCGGTCCATGGTTGTGGATGGCAATGCGAATGTCGTATTCGCGAACCATCTGCTCGACGGCCTTGAGGTTGGCTTGCGTGGGAGCGCAGACCATCATCGGCGCGCCGAAGTTCTTCGCCAGCTCGAACAGCGGCCGCAAATCGTCCACGGTATTGGCCTTGGTCATGTCGATGTTGCCGATGCTCATCACTTTGAGCCCGGCGGCATCGAACGCTTGTCGCGCTTCCCGCGCCTGTTCCGGCGTGCTGTCGGTGGCCAGTTGCTGCGGGGTGTTCTTGACGCTGATCCAGGGGGGGTGCACCTGCCGGATCATCTCGATCACCTTGGCGCGGTCGAACTTGCGGAAGCTGTAAGTGGCGATGCCAAGCTTGATTTCCCAGGGCGTGGGTTCGACGCGGGCCGAAGCGGCGGGAGCGGCCACGGCGCCCAGACCCGCCAGGCCGGCCGCGCCCAGAAACCCGCGGCGCGTAGTTGGAGTTCTCATTACTCCATCATTTTATGCAATTCTCTCACCGTTGGTGGGGCATGCTTTCGCTTGCCAACGCCCGCCTGCGGGCGCGTTCATTCACACCTGCTGAGTTCCTAGCGGCAGCCGAGCGCTTCGCGGAAAACCGGGCCGGGCGTGCCGGCCCCTACGGCGTTAGCCTTCGAGGAACATTTCGCCGCAGACTGCGTCCCAATCGGCGGCGGGATAGGCAGCGGCGATGTCGGAGACCGGGACGCCGCCATCGGCCAGCGCGGGAGCTGCGCCTTCGGCGGTGAGCGCCAGTTGCAGGCGCTCCATTTCGCGCTGGATCCAGGGTTTGATTTCGGCTCCGCGCAGCAGGTGGCGGAAAGTCTTCGCGTCGTTGCTGGTTGGTTTCACGCGCAGGTACCAGCCGCGCTCCGCGCTGCCGGTTTCCACCACTTCGCCATCCACCGGGGATACCACGCGCACTTCGGCGTCGCGGCGGCGGGCATGAAACGCGGCGCCATTGGCGTGGACGCGGTCACCGGGTTTCGGCAGTACCAGCGCATCCGGCCGGCCGAGCAGACGCGCGCCCAGTTCGTCCAGCCCCACCAGCACCGTTCCATCTTTCTCCAGCCGCGCCCAGGTATGGCCGCGATGGTAGAAACGGTCCAACGGAAACGCCATGCCGAAAACATCTTCTTCCGGCTCCTCGACGCGAGGCAGCGGATGGCACTGGATGAGTTTGGCGTGCGTTTCGCATTCCCGGCAATCGAAGGCGTGCGGGCATTGCCGACTCTGGAACTCGCCGGTCAGCACGTGGCGGCACACCTGGTCGCAAGCGGGCATGCTTTCAAAATCGGAATGCCAGCGGATCGCTTCCGCCTGGTCCATGCGCAGGGCGCGCCTTGAGCGAATGGCCGCCGAGGCCACCGTCGCCACCAGCGCCGCCAGCACCATGTAGAAAGCGCCCAGGAAGATGATGTGACCGGCATTCCAGTTGAACCCATAAATCCACGGCAACACTGTTCTAATACCTCCCGGCCAGCGCGAGTTCTTCTTCTTCCTGCGCGGCCGCTTCGAGTCTCAGTTCACGCTCTTCCGGGAACAAATTGAAGTAGCGGAACGAAAATGAATAAACCAAAACCCCATACGCCACCACCGCCAAGAAGGTCCCGACTTCCTGCCAGCTCGGAAAGTAAGAAAGGTAGGGATCGAACGACAGCGTGGGCAGCGCCAGCGTCTGCACCGTCATGACGAAACGGTTGAGCGCCACGCCGCAGCAAGCCATGGCCGCCGCCGTCACCAGCCAGCCGGTGTGCGCGCGCAGCCGCGGGGTCAACATCACCAACGCGGGAAGCAAACCGAAGATGACGATTTCGGCGAACAGGATCCAGGTGCCGAACGGTTTCCAACTGTAGTACTGCCAGGCCTGGAAACCGCTCCCGGGCGAAGTGCGGTTGATCCAGATCAGCGTGTCCAACGCCTTGGCCAGCACATACACGGCCAGCAGCAGCCCCGAGATGCGCGCCAGCCGGCGGAACACGGTAGGCCTCACCAGCCGCTTGCGCGATAGTTTTTCCACCAGCCAGGTGGTCAGCAGGATGAAGCTCGGCCCCACCGCCGCCGCGGAAAGAATAAAGAGGAAGAATGTGGAGGGCCACACCGCCAGACCTTCGCGGAACGCGAACGGACGGCCGCGCAGCACGCCATACAAACCGCCCAGCGAGCCTTGATGGAAGAACGAAAGGAACGTGCCCACGCCGGCCAGCACGTAAATCAGCTTATGCAATTCGTGTTCGAATACTAGGAACGACGGCACATCGTGCAGCTTGCGGTTGCGCAGCACGATGGGCAGATATTCGATCAACAGCACAGTGAGATAGCAACTGATGCAGAAGGTGACTTCCGTCAGCATGGAGTGTACGTTGGGGTACCAGAAGGTGAACCACGACCGCAGCGGCTGGCCGACATCCACCGCCAGCACGGTCACCGCGCCGCTGTAGCACACCAGGCCGATCACCACAGCGCTGTTGATTACCGAGCGCAGTTCGTCGATCTTCAAAATGTAAAGCAGGAACCCGGTGAAGAACGCGCCCGCGCCGAGCGCGATCACCGTCAGGTCGAGGAAGATCCAGAGGCCGAATGCGAAGCGGTTGTCCATGTTGGTCTGGTTCAGGCCCTTCACCAGGCACAACCCGGCCGAGTATAGACCGAACACCAGCAGGGCGACCCAGGGGAGAATCCAAAGCAGGAATCGTCCGGTGGAGCAGCGCCGCAGACCGCGCGTGATGAATTCCTTATCCACGAAGGCCATCCTTTCCTTCGGGCCGGGGAGCGCTCGCGATTTCGCGCACCCAGTCGCGGCGGGAGCGGTAATGGATCTTCGGCTCGGTGCCGATTTTTTCGAGCAGGCGGAAGCTTTCGGGCCGTTGGGCATCTTGCGCGACTTCGATCGACGAATCGTTGAGATCGCCGAAGCGCAGGGCGCCGGTGGGGCAGGCTTCCACGCAGGCCGGGACGTAATCGGCGGGATCGATCTCGGATTGCCCGGCGGCTGCCGCTTTCTGCTGCGCGGCGTGCCAGCGGCCGTGGCAGAAATTGCATTTTTCCACCACGCCCCGCATGCGCGGCGCAACATCGGGGTTGAGCGTTTTCTCCATGCCGGCCGGCCATTTCGGGTCCCACCAGTTGAAATAGCGCGCGTGATAAGGACAGGCGACCATGCAGTAGCGGCAGCCCAGGCAACGCTCCGGCATCTGGCCCACGATGCCGGTTTCCGGGTCCACATCCACCGCCTGCTGCGGGCAGACGTGAACGCAAGGCGTGTCGTGGCCGCACTGCTGGCAGAGCACCGGCACAAACGCGGTGCGCCGTTCCGGATACGCAAGGTGGTTATCTACTTTGTAGACGCGAATCCAGGTGACGCCCCGGCGATCGTTGGCGGCTTCCGGCGCCGGCGGAATGTTGTTCTCGACCGCGCAGGCCATCATGCAGGCGCCGCAGCCGTTGCACTTGTCGATATCGATCGACATGCCGTAACGCTTATTCGCGCTCATGCTCGCACCACCCTGGCGCGCTGGCTCGCGCCGCACAGATCGGCCATTCGCGGTCCGCCCGCCACTTCCACCACGCCAGCCGGCACGCCGGCATCAATCATGGCCACCACGCTCAACCGGCCGCAGGCAGTTTCGAGTACGCAACGGCCGCCATTTTCGATTCCGTTCGAGCGGGCGTCGGCGGGCGAGAGCGCCACGCGATTGGCGATCATCCGCAAGTTCGACTCGCGTTCCAGTTTCGACATCAACGGCGATTCGAGGCCGCCGCGCCTAACCTCCGCCGCCACCACGGTCAGCGGCAGATCGTCATGCGGAGTGGGGCAGGTCCCCGACCTGCCAAACTTGCCAAGCCCGGCCGGCGCCGCTTTCTTGCCCGTGTCGTCCATCCAGCACCCGCCCTGGTTGAGAGTTTTCCAGAAATCATCCGCCGTAACTTCTTTCATCGACGTCGATTTTCCATCCGCATAGCTAAGCAGCGACCCGCGGCCGGCTTTGTGAATGGCGTCGGCGCGCTCGCGCAGCGGGTCGTTTTGCGGCAGGCCGGCGATGCGCGCCACCAGCTCGCCCGGATTCACCACCGGAACTACCGGCGCAATCAGCGGCGCGGCAATCCGAAAAACCGCGGCGACCGTGTCGATGGCCGGCCCAATGTCTTCGGCCATTTCCGGATACACCGGCGCGGGCAGCACGTACTGGGCGTGCCGCGCGTAGCCTTCGCTCGAGGAGCTGAACACCACCACGACGGCGTTCGGCGCCAGCTTCGGTTGGATATCCTGCCACGGCACGTACCCGCCAGGCAGCGATTCGTCGATCAGCAGGACGCGGATTCCCCCGTCCGGCACAGCGGCCATTTCCGTCGCTGGCGCGGCTTTCTTCCAGGCGTCCGGCACGGGCGCTTCGCGCCGCGCCACCACCGTGCGGCCCAGCGCGCGGAGTTTCGCGTTCAAGCTCATCAGCGGCGAGCCAGGGTCCGCGGCCAATACCACCGCCGGACCGCTCGCGATGGCTTCTTTCACCGCACCGATAGCTTGCTCGTCCACGCCGGTTTCGCGCGCGGCTTCCGCGATGGTGATCTCTCCGGCGAGGGCCGCCGCCATCGCCGTTTCGGTGCCTGGCCGGATGGGCAGCCACACATCGGCCAGCGCCGCGGTCCGCGTTTCCACCGGCTCGATTTGCACCAGGCGGAAATTGGCTCGCGCGGCGAACACGTTGCCCGGCGTGCCCCAACCATCGAAGAGCGGAGCGCCGAAGCTCACCACGGTTTTGGCCGCGGTCAGATCGATGGCGTACGCAGGCTGGCGCGGCGCCAGGTAGAGGCCGTCGTCGATCGCGGCCATGGCGCGGCGATAGGTCCAGGACACCGTGCGGCCGGGTCGCAGATCGAGCACCGCGACTCGCTCGCCGGCGCCGCGTTGCGTAATGGCCCGCGACACCGCCGCGAGCGCTTCCTTCACCGGCCCTTGCCGCACGCGCGCCGGATGATAAGGCAGATGATGCCCCGCGATGCCCCACGGGCACAGCGCGCCATGGCTGATGGGGTGCGGTTTCACGCCGGTGAGCGAAACCGGCTGGCCGTTGACACATCGCGCGCGCACCGCGCATCCGGCCGGGCACAGCGTGCAGTGGGTGAAGCGGGCACGAATCTCGCCGCGCGCCGGCCGCGGAATCCCCGGCCAGTTTTCGCTCCACAGCGCGGTATCCGTGATCAGCCGCCACGGCGCCGGCGTCAGCAGTGCGCCCGCCGCTCCGCCGCCCACGAATTTGAGAAGGTTACGGCGGGTCGTCGTCATTTGTGGCAGGCTCATTTATGACACCCCAGGCAACTGTATTCCAAGCCCTGCCGGCGGTGGCAGTTCACGCAATCGTCCATCTTCATTCCGCCTTCGTTCCGCAGCCCTACCGGCGCCACCGGCCGCCCCCAGATGTCGCGCGAATAACCGCTGATCGGGTCCTGCTGATACGGCCGCAGTGCGCCAGTGCCGCCTTCGTTGCCGTGGCACTGCTCGCATTTCACGTGCCCCAGCTTGACGTGGGCGATATGCGAAAAGTAGACATTCTCCGGTTGCTGCGCGTAGCTCAGCCATTGCGGCTCGCGGTTGGGCGTTACGTATTGATCGATGAAATTCTTTTCTTCCGCCGTGGTGCCCATCGCGGCGGTATGACAACCCGAGCACTTATCCAGCGTGGGGATGCCGGCATAGGTTCCGTCGTCGCGGAACGAGTGGCAATCCTCGCACTTGGCGCCGGCCTTTTCGGCATGCACCTTGTGGCTGAAATTGACCGGCTGCTGCCGGGTTTGATAAAGGATGCGCGGGAATGCCAGCCAGCCGCCTGCCAGCGCCAGCAGCATTCCCGACGCAAACGCGATTTTACCGCCGATCATTCAGTGACCCTCTTCCCGCTCGCGAACGGCGAGAAAAACTCGTGAAACAGAGCCGGCCTGGATTCGCGATCCAGGCAGTTCAATACGCCGACGGCGAACAGCCCGCCATCGGCGGCCATGCCGGAGCCGCGCTGAACGGCTTCGTGGATGCGGCGCACGTCATGCCCCATCCAGGCCCTGGCCGACGCGCCTTGCATCAGATTGTCGGTGGTGCCCTCGACCATGCTCCCCTCGAACAGCCATCCCGCCGTATACGGTTCAACCGCGAGGCGGGCCGGGTTGGCGCGCAGGTACAGGTTGCAGCCAGTCAGCAGCAGCGGATTGGGGAACACTACTTCCCAATCGACTCCGCCCGCGGTCAGGATCGCCGCCGGCCGGTGCAGCCCCTGCTGCCACACATATTGGATGCGTTCCACGTTGCCGACCGCGCGGCTCAGAAAGGCATCGATGCCGGCGTGGCATTGGCCGCTCTCGCCCACTTCCAGCCACAGGTGGTTGGCCGCGTAGCTTAACTCGGCCGGCATGGCGATTCCGTCCACTTCGTCGCCGGCGGCCACCGGGTGCGCCATCGATCCGTAGAGTTCGCAATAACGGTGACCGTCGTTACCGCAGCGCGAAAGCAGCGACTCGCTGAACGGCACCAGCTTCGCCACCGGTGCTGCCGCGCAGTATTGCATCAGCGACTCGCCCAGGCACGGGCATGGCCCGTCCACCGGTCCTTCCATGGTGTGCGATTGATACACCCGGCAGGTGAGGTAGGCGCCCGAGGAACATTTTTCCTCCGCGCGCGCTCCCGGCGCCACGCTCAGCGGAATCAGCTTCCGCACGCTGGAAGCGTGGCAGAATTTGACCTGAGCTTCTCTGAGGAAGGGGCAGGTCATGGTGGCTACCGCTCTTTTTCTTTCCCGGGTTCTTTGTTGTCGGTTGGCTCGCCGCCATCCGCCATGGTCAGCCCGAGTTGCGGGAATTGGAATGCGTGCCCGTCGCCAAATGAGGCAGCCAGGTCGGAAACCTCATGATCGAGCGTCGAAAACGCCGCCTTCTTCTTCCGTTTGGCGGCCAGTTCCTGCACTACGCCGAAGGCCACCGCGATGCAGCAAATCAGTGTCACCACCCCCAACCCGACGTTGGTAATGGTGAGCCAGTATGTAGATGGATCGCTCAAGGTAGTTCTCCCTTCGTTACAGACCAATTGCACACGAAGGGCCGTATTGATGGGAAAGGGGTTAGGCTGGGTGGAGGGTTTGCTTATGGCGGATTTTAAGACATTAAAATCCGATATTCCGGCACGCCTGCCAATCCAGTTCGCGAACGTGGCGCGGCCAGTCCTGGCTGATGTATCGAGAGTCATCTCGACATTTTTTCGCCCGTGGCGAAAGGCCGCAGGCTAATCGGCCGCGCTCCCGCTGCGATATTCGCGCAAGATCACCGCGCCCATCGCCACCGCGCACGCCAGCATCGCCACCCGCACATAGACAGCGGCGGAGATGCCCGCATCACCCAGAATCTGCCGGGCCAACCCGAACCCGGCGCTGGTGGTGCAGAGCCCGAAGTAGATCCGCTCGATGGCATTGCCGCTGATCGCGGCCAGCGCCAGCAGCGCTGTGGTGATGGCGACGTAGACCCCAGCGATGATCCACCCCGATGCGGGCGAGCCGGCGTGCAGCGGCCGCACCAGCAGCGTCCCTGTGTACACGGCCAGCAGCAGAAACGCCACCGTGTGCACCAACGCTATGATGACCCGCTTGCGGTTGGTGAGAATGACGTACCGGCGCATGAAATCCGAAGCTCCAGCATAGCCGACAACCCCGGGGGGCGGAGCGGATCCCACTGGCGCCCGGTCCGGCATGTCGCGGTCAACAGTCTTGCAATTTATCGAATACCGGTATACGATAAAATCGTGATTCGGTCTTTTCGGGATGCCGAGGCCGCAAGGGTGTTTGGGCAGCAATCGTCGAGACAGTTTGGCTCCATCGAGAAGACTGCGCTTCGCAAGCTCATCCATCTGAACCGGGCGACGTCGCTTCGCGATTTGGCCGCGATTCCCGGCAACCGCTTAGAAGGCCTGAAAGGCGCCAGGAAAGGGCAGCACAGCATCCGAGTCAATGACCAGTACCGAATTTGTTTCGTCTGGAAAGATGGAGACGCGTACGACGTAGAGATCGCCGACTACCATTAGAAAAATAACTGTTAAGGAATGTAGTTTATGGCTAAGTTAATACCAGCGCCCCATCCGGGCGAGACCATACGCGAGGACGTTCTCGAACCGTTGGGCATGAGCGTTAACCAGCTCGCCAAGGCATTGGGCATCACGGCGACTCGCCTCAACGATGTTGTGCGCGGCCGGAGGGGAATCACGGCCGATACCGCCCTACGCCTGGCGCGGTACCTTGGGACCTCAGCCGAGTTTTGGCTCGGTCTCCAGCTCGAATATGAACTCCGCACCACCCGGCAGACCCGCCAACGAGAGATTGAGAAGGCGGTCCGGCCGCGGTCCACAGCGGCCTAGCCTGCGTTGGCAGGTCGGGGACCTGCCCCACTGAGCTGCCGGAAAATCCTACACTCCCGCCATCCCCTCTGCCCTTCACTCGGCCCCGTTCAGCCCCTGATTTCGGCAATTCAGATCTGTTTGATTGAAACTTCCGGCTCCCGGCACCACACTGTATAGAATGGGGATCAATCTCGGGCTGGACATTGGGGCCATCAGCCTAAAGCTCGCTGCGCTGGGTAAAACCGCCGACCGGGGAATCCTGGAAAGCCTCTGCGCGGCGCGTCCGGAGTTCCGCCTGACGGAGTTCGATGGGCGCCCGCTGGTGCTGTCCGATTACCGCCGCATCTCGGGCAGTCCGATCCAATCCACTTACGACCTTCTCGACGAATTTTACGAAACGGTTCCCGAGGTGCGCGTGGAGGGCATACGCGTCACCGGCTCGGGCAGCCGCACCATCGCCAAGGTGCTCGGCCTGTTCTTCGAAAACGAATTCAAGGCCATCGCACGCATGATGGCGGCTTTTTTTCCGCAGGTGCGCACGGTGTTTGAAATCGGCGGCGAAAGCTCGAAGTACATACGCCTCGATGAGACCGGCATCCAGGATTACGATCGCTCCGGCGAATGCGCCGCCGGCACGGGTTCTTTCCTCGACCAGCAGGCGCTGCGCATGCAGTACTCGGTGGAAGAAGTGGGCGGCCTGGTGTGCGGTGCATCTTCCTCCGCCCGGATCGCCGGCCGCTGTTCGGTGTTCGCCAAAAGCGACATGATCCACGCCCAGCAGAAGGGCTATCAGCCGGCCGAAATTCTGCGCGGCCTGTGCGACGCGGTGGCGCGCAATTTCAAGAGCTCCATCGTCAAGGGCAGGAAGGTGGAAGCGCCGGTGGCGCTGATCGGCGCGGTTTCGCAAAACGCCGGCGTCACCAGGGCGCTGGCGGAAGCCTTCAACCTGCGCCCCGAGGAACTCCTGATCCCCGATCAGTACGCCTGGTGCGGCGCCATTGGCACGGCGATACTCGAAGCAGAAGAGACGCGCAAGCGCTCGATTCTCGAAATACACCGCCTGCGGCAGCACGATTCCGAAGTCCCGGTGCAGGATTCGAAGCCGCTTTCGACCGAAAACGTCGTCCAGTTGCGCGACCGAGTGGGCGTCTACACTCCGCCGCCCGATGGCCGGCCGATTCCGGCGTATCTGGGTCTCGATATCGGCTCGGTTTCCACCAACGTGGTGGCGATCGACGAATCGGGCACGGTGATCCACGAC